>Ga0247815_10000049_pt1 | contig 90851 bp, 93 predicted proteins | sample UWRJL194509B1_FD_181014 | JGI IMG/M metagenome (GOLD analysis project Ga0247815, IMG submission 181014) | Plant litter microbial communities from Arlington Agricultural Research Station in Wisconsin, United States - UWRJ-L194-509B-1 | ecosystem: Environmental > Terrestrial > Plant litter >... | reverse complement strand
AAATGTTGTGCCTTATTATCAAAGTGAAAAGCATTTTCTGCGGTTACCAAAAGATAAAATTGCCACATTTGTTTCAAACGAAGACAAGATTTATGCTTACGTAAAATACAATTCTCAAATTAAAACAATGCCGGCTCAATTGGCATTAAAAGTTACACCGAGAGCAAAAGCAAAACTGGAAACAACAATTGATTCTGATTTACAGTTTTATAAAGTTAGAAAAGGAGATAATCTGGGTGCCATTGCAGACAAATACAATGTAAATGTTACCGATTTAAAAAAATGGAACAACCTGAAAACAAATGCGGTTGCACTAGGACGAACTTTAAAAATTAAGTCGACTGCTGATCCGATTGCGAAGAATCCAAAAGAAGTTAAATTGAATCCCGCATTAGATAAAAAATCAGATGATGCTATTGCGTCAGCTGATAAGGATAATAAAGATAACACAGGTGTTTTAACGCAGGAATATGTGGTTGCAGCCGGAGACAATTTAGGAAGTATTGCTAAAAAATTCAATACTACTGCGGCCGAAATAAGGGAACTGAATAACCTGACATCAAACAATATTGGGTTAGGAAAAACATTAATAGTTACAAAAATTATTTATGAAGTAGAAGATGGAAACACAGCAAATACTGCTGTCGCTTCAAACTCTATTGAATCTTTCAAGAAAAAATCACCTTCTGCTAAAGAATTTGGTTCAGATTATTACGTTAAAAAAGGAGATTCGTTATATAGTATTTCTAAAAAATATCCTGGAGTTACCATTTCAGATATTAAAAAATGGAATGATATTAAAGACGAAGACATAAAACCCGGAATGAAGCTTAAAATAAACGGATAATAAAAAATCTTACTTAAATTTGGGTTTTATTTCATAAATTAATAAAATGAATAAAACCCATTTTTTATTGGTACTCATTCCGTTGCTGCTGCTTTCTTGTTTAAAAACCGATAAACAGCCTCAGCCTGTATCTGGTAAAACAAACACCATTTCTGTAATCATCGACGATCAGTTGTGGTACGGAGAAGTGGGAGACAGTATCCGAAATAAATTTGCATCTCCCGTTTGGGGACTTACCCAGGAAGAGCCTTTGTTCACCATCAATCAGTATCCTGCCAGACTGCTTGAAGGTTTTGTTACCGACAGCCGAAGCATAATTGTTGTCAAAAAAACCAACGCAGACAAATTTGAAATTATCCGAAGCAAAACATTGCCGCACAATACATTTCGTATTTACGGAAAATCTGTTGATGATATAATCTGCAGTATCGAATTAAATGAAGCGCAAATTATAAAAGTCATTCGCGATGCCGAAATCCAAAAAATTCAGGAAGACAATAGCAAAGCACTTTTAAATCCTGCTATCCTAAAAAACAAGTTTCATATCAACCTTCAGATTCCGGCAGGTTACGAGTATATGATGCACAAAAAAGATTTCCTTTGGCTTAAAAAAGACATAATAAGCGGGAATACAAGTCTTCTCATTTATCAAATTCCCTTAAAACGATTAAAAAATAAAACCAACATCGTCAGCAATATTGTACGAATGCGTGATTCTATTGGCTACAACATCAAAGGCCGCGAACCCAATACAGAGATGATAACAGGCGAAGCCTATGCACCGTATTTTTCGACTACTGCTTTAGACGGAAAAAAAACGTATGAAACCAAAGGAACGTGGGAACTTAAAAATGATTTCATGACCGGTCCGTTTATCAATTATGCCATTGTAGATGAGGTTTATGGCCGGATTTTAGTCATCGAAGGGTTCTGTTATTCACCCTCCAATCAGGAACGCGATTTAATGTTAGAATTAGAAGCAATCATCAAATCGGTTAAAGTAGAGAAACGTTAGCCGAGTATAAAAAGAATTGTAATAAAAATTTTCCTATTTTTGCTTTAACAAACATTAAATCAGATAATTATGAAAAATTTTTATGTAACATTATCAATGTTATTTTTATGTTTTATTTCTTGTAAAAAAGAAGTAAAAGTAGAAACTGAAACTCCGGTTACTGATAGTGTTAAAACAGAAGAACCAATTGCAGAACAGCCATTAGATTCTGCAGCACAAATGAAAGCGTGGCAAGACTACGCAAAACCGGGAGAACCGCACAAAATGATGGCGGAAGAAACAGGAAACTGGGATTGTGACATGACGTTTTGGATGGAAGAAAACGCCAAGCCAGAAAAAGCCGTTACCACCGCTAATGTCAAAATGATTCTGGGCGGCAGATATCAGGAAACCAATTTTAAAGGAACCGTTTGGGGAGAACCATTTGAAGGCAAAAGCACACTCGCTTACAATAATGCGAATAAAGAATATACCACGACTTTTATCGACAACATGGGTACCGGTATCATAATCGCTTCCGGAAAATATGATAAAAACAGCAAAAGCATGGAATTTAAAGGTGACATGATAAATCCGTTAAATGGAAAAAAGACACCTTACAGGGAAATCTATACTATTGTGGATGCCAAAACGCGTAAAATGGAAATGTTTGACGTAAAAAATGGTAAAGAATACAAAAGCATGGAAATTGTCATGAAGAAAAAATAAGGCAGTGTCAAAAATTCTGGAAATCCCGATTGCAATTTGTAATCGGGATTTCTATTTTCAATTATTTGACCTAATTTCGTTTTTCTAAATGAAAGAAATTTAAAATCAGAATAAAGAGTAAGAAATGGAATTAAAATGGAAAATAAAGCCGTTTGAAGCATTAACGGTTCATGAGTTATATGATTTGCTCAAAGTAAGAAGTGAGATCTTTGTAGTGGAGCAAAACTGTGTTTATTTGGATCTTGACGGTAAAGACAAACTCGCGTTACACTTAATTGGAGAATACGACGGAAACATTGCAGCATATGCACGTTTGTTTGATGCCGGAATTAGTTTTGATAATGCCTCAATTGGAAGAGTTGTCGTTGATGCCAATTACCGCGATAAAAAATGGGGACATGATTTAATGCGAGAAGCAATTGCAGGAATCAAATCAAATTTTGGAAAAGATAAAATTACAATTGGAGCACAATTATATTTAAAGAAATTCTATGAAAGTCATGGTTTTGTGCAGACCAGCGAAATGTATTTAGAAGATGATATTCCGCATATTGAAATGGTTCGCGGATAAATGTTCCTCTTTTGATTCTAAAGTTCTGATTATAAGAATCATTTATTTAGTCAATATACAGATATAGGCAGGTTAATGTGATTTGAAACAGGTTTTTAATTGCAAATTATATCTTAGTAATCAAAAATTCGACACGACGATCTAAAGCATCGCCTTTTCCTAACGGATATTTGTTGCCGCATCCCTGGTATGACATTCGGTTTTTAGGTACTTTTTTAGAAGTAAGGTAATTGAAAACGGTTTTGGCACGATTCCACGAAAGTCTTCTTTCTTTGGTGTCTTTGTCAATTCCGTCACTATAAATTTCCGGAGTACAGCACACATGGCCTCTGATTTCAAATTGCACATTTTTTCTTTTCTGAAGGGTTTCAGCAATTTTGTCCAATTCTTTTTTGGAGTTGTGAGTGAGTCTTGCGCTTCCAATATCGAATAGAATACTTTCAAGGCAAATCTTGTCACCCACTTTTAAATTGTCTTTGAAAGAATTGTAAACGTTTTTGCCAAAACTGTTTCGTTTCACCACAATTAAATCCACCCGCCGATTGCGCAGGCGCGTTTCGTATAGATTTTCAACCGTGTCCGGTTTTACTACCACACGCCCTTTTCCTTCAAGAATAACGATTTTACTTTGGTTAAATCCCGCTGTAACTAATAATTCCTGAACCGTATTTACGCGATTATGAGACAACCGAAAATTGTATTCGTCGTTGCCGCGGTCATCGCAGTATCCGTAAATTTGTATTGACTCTACTTTTGAAGTATCAATTGTTTTAATAAAAGTATTTACAACCTCGGTTTGTTTGTCCGTAAGATTGAACTTGTCGAAATCAAAGTAAATAGTTTCGATGGGTTTTTGCTGTGCCGATAAATTGTAAATAAATAACAGAAATAGGGCTCTACAAAGCTTCATTTTTTACATTTTTAAAATCGTTTTGTACTCAGTTTGATTATTTAAAACGCTTACCGCTTTCTTAATTTCTGAATTGTTTTTAATGTAAAATTGATACAAACCTTCTTGGTATTGGTATCTTTTTATTAATTCTTCCTGGATCAGGTTTTTAATCTCTTTTTGGTTTTTATCCAATAAAGTAGTCTCACTTTTTTCTAATGCAGCCAGTAATTGTTGATATTCCGGTGCAATAGTTTCATCAATTTTTTCATTTTTGGCTGCAGCCAAAGTGTTTTTCAAAGCCACTTCGGTTTCAGTATCAAAGCTTATTTTGTTGGTTTTCAGGTATTGCTTAAAGCTCATATAATCTGCTTCAGATATAACCGGGATTTTATCTCCTAAATTCGGATTCTTGTAATAATACGTTGTAGCATAATCAAAGATTCCGTCATTTTTTAGTAATGCAGTAGTAATCGGACTCACTTTAGTTTCTTCCAGCTCAATATCCGGTAAAACTCCGCCTCCGTCAAAAACAGTTCTGCCTTTTCTGGTTTTAAAAGCATTGAAATTTTTAGCGTCCATTTTTTGGGCAACGCCATTTTTATCTTTATGAGCATAATCCAAAGCCTGAATACAACGGCCAGAAGGCGTATAATAACGAGAAATAGTAACTTTAAGCTGTGTACCATAAGTTAAATCGACAGAACGCTGTACCAGACCTTTACCAAAACTGCGGCTTCCTAAAATAACGGCACGATCTAAATCCTGCAAAGCGCCAGATACAATTTCAGATGCCGAAGCACTTCTTCCGTTTACTAAAATTGCCAGCGGAATTTCAGTATCTATAGGCTCTTTTGTGGTTTTGTAGGTGTTGTTGTGCTTTTCAATTCTTGATTTTGTAGTAACAATAACTTCATTTTTCGGAACGAATAAATTACAGATATCAATCGCTTCGTTTAATAAACCACCACCGTTTCCTCTTAAATCAAGAACAATTTGTCTGGCGCCGTCGGCTTTTAGTTTTTCCAACGCTTCTTTTACTTCATTTGAAGCTTTTCGGCTAAAATGAGCCAAAACTATATAACCGGTTTTATCATCAATTTTGCCGTAAAACGGAACCGATTTAATGTCAACTTCATCCAACACCAGTTCAGTAGTATTTGTTTTTCCCTGACGGATGTATTTTATGGTAATTTTTGTGTTTTTTGTTCCTTTTAATAATTGAGAAGCGTCATCTTTAAAATCAGCAATCAGAACATCTCCAATCTGAATAATCTCATCACCCGCTTTTAATCCCGCTTTATCGGCCGGATAATTTTTATACGGTTCACGCACAATCAAACGGTCTTTTTTTCGAGAGATCAAAGCGCCGATTCCGGTATATTCTCCCGTATTGTTGATTTTAAAATTTACAACATCCTGTTCATTAAAATAAACCGTGTAAGGGTCTAAACTTGCCAGCATGCTTTTAATGGCTTTGTCCATCAAATCGCCCGGATTCGTTTCGTCTACATAATTGGTATTAACGGCTTTGAATAAAGTGGTGAAAATTTCTATTTGTTTGGCAATTTCAAAAAAGTCCTCTTTGAAACTGGTTCCAATAAATAAAAATGCCGCTGCAACGGTTGGTATAATGATTTTTCTTTTGAAAAAAGTAGCCATATTTGTGTAATATCTGAAATAAATAAAGCACTAAAATAAGAATAAATCATTAATAATGTCGATTCGCTGCACTGAATCTGAAATGATACTTCGGAAAGGTTTGATTACAAAGGATTTTACAATTCCGGTTTAGTTTCAGAATCGTCAGTTTTATTGACCTGAAGCAGGAATTTCTCAAACAGCTGTATCGTTTTGGTATTGATTTCTTCATACGATAATCTGTCCTTTGTCTGATAAAAAAACATTAAAACATAAGGCTGCTGTACATTGTCCTGAAGTAAATGTTTGTTGAGTCTGTAGGTTTCTCTTAAAACGCGTTTGAAGTAATTACGATCAACGGCTTTTTTGAAATTTCGTTTAGAAACCGAAACGCCTATCTGAATTTTTTCTTTAGCATCAATAGCCGCCGGACGATACACCAAACGCAGCGGAAATTTCGAAACTGATTTTCCGTCAGTAAAAACCAATCCGATGGTGGTTTTGCTTTTTAGATGCTCGTTTTTTGGGTAAGTGAAGTCCATTTAATTCAGAAAAAAATTGTAATTTTAAAAGGCAAAGGTACAATCTTGATGTGGTTTTTATAAATTAAACTTTATTTTCTATAAAATCCCGGGTTTGATTTGAACGTATATTTGTTTAATTGAGTTTAAAGGACGTTTTAATTGAAGTAAATTTGTACGATTTATAACAGAATATTTTCTTTAACCATCATATTTATTGGGAGTTATATAATTTTTAGACAGCTAAAAATTTATTTATTACTTTTGGCCTTTAATTTTTTAAGCATGCAAAAGATAATTTCATATCCAATATCGGTAATTTACTATTTGTGTTTTGGATTGTGTTTGGTGATTTTTCATCCAATACAATGGATTTGCCTCAATGTTTTTGGTTATCAGGCGCATAAAAAAAGCGTCGATTTTTTGAATTTTTTTCTTTTAAGATGTACCAATCTCGCAGGGACGACATATAAAATCGAAAACAGAGAAACAATTCCAACAGGAGTTCCTCTAATATTCGTTTCCAATCACCAAAGTATGTACGATATCGTAGCGATGATATGGTATTTTAGACGTTTTCATTGTAAATTTGTAAGCAAGAAAGAGTTAGGAAGCGGCATTCCGAGTGTGTCTTATAATTTACGCCACGGAGGTTCAGTGCTAATTGATCGTAAAGACCCAAAACAAGCCATTCCTGTTATCAAAGGCTTGTCTGAATATATTGAAAAATACAATAGATCTGCTGTTATTTTTCCTGAAGGAACAAGAAGTAAAACAGGAAAACCTAAAGAATTTGCTCAAAATGGTTTAAAGATATTGTGTAAATATGCGCCATCAGCGTATGTCGTACCAGTGAGCATCAACAATTCATGGAAAATGGTAAAATATGGTTTTTTCCCGGTTGGTTTAGGAAATCACCTTACCTTTACAGCGCACAAAGCCTTAGCTGTAAAAGATTATGATTTTGCCACATTAATGGCATTGACTGAAAAGGCTGTTGTAGAAGGAGTAAACGAGTATAAATAGATTTTTGTCTTAGCCGAAACTAAACAGAAATCCCAATCTAAAATAAGTAATGTCTATAAAAAACATTAGATTAGAAGTAATGCAGTTTTTGGAGAAAAACGTGGATAGCTTCGTTGAACAGTATTTAATTCCGGTAGAAAAAATTTGGCAGCCGTCAGACTTTTTACCTAATTCTGAAGGAGAAAATTTCTTTGAGGAGGTAAAAGAGTTACGTGAAATTGCTAAAGAATTGCCATATGATTTTTGGGTTACGCTTGTAGGTGACACCATCACCGAAGAGGCACTGCCCACTTACGAATCGTGGCTAATGGATGTTGAAGGAATCAATCAGATAGAAAACGGCGGCAATGGCTGGTCAAAATGGATCAGACAATGGACTGGTGAAGAAAACCGTCACGGTGATTTACTTAATAAATACTTGTATTTGTCCGGTCGTGTGAATATGCGTGAAATCGAAATGACAACACAGCACTTAATCAACGACGGTTTTGATATTGGAACTGGATCTGATCCATACAAAAACTTTGTATATACCAGTTTCCAGGAATTGGCAACATATGTGTCACACAATAGAGTAGCACAGATGGCTAAGAAATTTGGCGATAACAAGTTGTCTAAAATGTGTAAAATGATTGCAGGTGACGAAATGCGTCATCATCATGCATACAGCGAATTTGTAACGCGTATTTTTGCAGTTGATCCCAGCGAAATGATGTTGGCGTTTCAATACATGATGAAACAAAAAATCGTTATGCCGGCACATTTCTTACGAGAATCAGGTCAGAAGATCAGTACTGCTTTTGAGCAATTTTCAGATTCGGCACAGCGTATTGGAGTTTATACTGCAAACGATTATGTTGAAATCATGCAAAAGCTAATTGATAAATGGGAAATTGACAAAATTTCTAATTTAACTGATGAAGCTGAAAAAGCACGTGACTATCTAATGAAATTACCAAGCCGTATGGCCAGAATCTCTGAAAGAATTGTAATTCCACAAGAATCACATATTTTTAAATGGGTAGAACCAGCGAGACTTTAAGAATTTTAGATTGCAGATTTCTGATTTTAGATTTTTGTAATTGATATTAAAATAATATTGTTGATTGTTGAGGTTTAAACTTTGACAATCAACATTTTTTATATAAAAGAGGATTTTTAGAAATTATCTGTGTAAATCCGTTTAATCTGTAAAATCTGCGTGCCAATTCAATATTGGCAATTAACAAAATACCTATGAATACTTCTGATTTAATAAATAAGACAATTGCTTTTGTAAAGGAAAAACTCAATGATGCCGAAGGCGGACACGATTGGTTTCATATTGAGCGTGTGTATAAAAACGCACTTTTAATTGCAAAAGATACAGATTGTGATTTGCTAGTTGTTCAGTTAGGAGCTTTGCTTCATGATATTGCTGATAGTAAATTTCATAATGGAGATGAAACAATAGGCCCGAAAACCGCTCGTTTGTTTTTAGAATCTGAAAATGTTGCTGAAGATACGATACAACATGTGGTGAATATCATTGAAAACATCTCATACAAAGGCGGAAATTTCGAAAAGAGCTTCCATTCTGCAGCATTGGATATTGTTCAGGATGCAGATCGTTTAGATGCGATTGGCGCGATTGGTATAGCAAGGGCGTTTAATTATGGCGGATTTAAAAACAGGTCTTTGTATAATCCTGAAATTGCTCCGGTAACCAATATGAGCAAAGAAGATTACAAAAAGAATAACGCACCAACAATAAATCATTTTTACGAAAAACTTTTGCTTTTAAAGGACAAGATGAATACTGAAACCGGAAAGCAGATTGCTGCAGAAAGGCATCATTTTATGGAAACGTTTCTTGCACAATTTTACGCAGAGTGGGAAGGAGTGAAGTAAGTGTTCAGGTTCAGTTATAAAGTCACAGATGATTCATTTGGAATTATGACAATAAACTGAGATTAAAATTGGTGCTTACCAAACACATTATAAGCAAGGCACAAAAGAAACCAAGAACGAACCATAATAATCTTGATACTCTGTTGTCACGGATAATTTCCATTTTATCTAATTCTGACATAATTTTAATTTTTAAAAATTTATCAAAAGTACAAACTCATAGTAAAAACAGAGTCTGTGTAAGATTTTAAAATGATAGAAAAAGGCAATTTTTCAGGTATAGCATAATGCAACAATGTTTCAAAACATTACGAATCCCTTTTAAACAAGGGCATTTAGAAATCTGAAAAAAATTTACAATTTATTTTTTCTAACCGCACCCACAGTTTCCATCGCCGCAGTCTTTTTTCTTTTTAGATTTCCAAAAGAATTTTTTCACTAAAAAAGCTACAGCAATAAGTAATATTCCGAAGGCAATAATTTCTTGTATCATGGCCGTTTATTTTAAAATTTGATAAGCCAAAAGTGCCACAAAATAAGCCAGGCCGCTCATCAAGAAAAGCTGCATTGCAGGCCATTTCCATGAATTGGTTTCTTTTTTTGTGATGGCTAACGTACTGGCACATTGCATAGCAAAAGCATAAAAAAGCAGCAATGATATCCCGGATGCAAAATTAAAGATCTTCTGACCTGTTTCAGGATTTACTTCTTTTTGCATTTTGCTCTTTATTGTTTCCTCATTATCAATATCTCCAACGCTGTAAATTGTGGCTAAAGTTCCAACAAAAACCTCACGCGCCGCAAACGAACTGATAATGGCAATTCCTATTTTCCAATCGTAACCTAATGGAGAAATGGCCGGCTCAATAGCTTTACCCATAATCCCGATATAAGAATTCTCTAATTTTTGAGAAGCAACTTCATTTTCAAATTCAACTTCATTTAAAGTCGTATCTGCAAATCTTTCTTTCACTATAGTTTCTGCCTCGTTAAAATTCTTTCCGGGCCCGTACGAAGCTAAAAACCATAAAATAACAGATATTGCCAGGATGATTTTTCCGGCTCCCACAACAAAAGCTTTTGTTTTTTCGACAACATTAATTCCAACGTTCTTGAGTAACGGCAGTTTATAGCTTGGCATTTCAACAACGAAATACGATTTTGAGTTGAATTTTAATATTTTGTTCAGGATGTAAGCAGAAAGAATTGCAGTTCCAAAACCTATTAAATACAATAACATCAATGCTAGTCCCTGCATGTTTAAAAAACCAAACAAACGTTCATTCGGAATTACCAGTGAAATAATAATAGTGTAAACCGGCAGTCTTGCAGAACAAGTCGTGAACGGTGTTACTAAGATCGTAATAAGGCGTTCTTTCCAGTTTTCGATATTTCTTGTTGACATAATCGCCGGAATGGCACAGGCAGTTCCTGAAATTAAGGGAACAACGCTTTTTCCCGAAAGTCCGAACTTGCGCATGATTTTATCCATCAGAAAAACAACACGACTCATATAACCACTCTCTTCGAGGATGGAAATAAAGAGAAACAGAAAGGCAATCTGAGGAATAAAAATGATAACACCGCCAATTCCTGGTACAATTCCCTGCGAAAGCAAATCAGTCAGAATACCACTTGGCAGCTCTTTTGCCACCCAGCTGCTTAAAGAAGCGAAAGTGCTGTCAATAAAATCCATTGGAATGGTCGACCAGCTGAAAATCGATTGAAAAATGATAAATAAAATGGCTAAGAAAATCACATAGCCCCAAACTTTGTGCGTTAAAACGCGGTCAATTTTGGCTCTTATATCTTTGGCCATCGACTCGTCAACCTGTAAACCCTCTTTCAAAACATCATTTATAAACTGATATCTTTTGATGGTTTCCTTTTGCTGCAGACGCTTTAATTCTGAGTGCGATTTGGTAAAAGTATTTCGGATTTCATTTCGGTCTAAATTCGAGAAATTGACATCCTGCGTAATAACCAGCCACAATTTATACAATAATTGATTTGGAAAAGCGTGCTGCAATTTTGCAAAATATGGAGCATCGATAACCGATGCATTTAAGCAAGGTTCGTGCGGAATAGTTTTATACGAAACAATTAATTCTTTTAAGGCATCGATTCCTAAACCTTTACGGGAACTGACTAAAGCAATTTTGGTTTTTAGTTTTTCTTCTAAATATGGAATATCTAAAGTAATTCCTTTTCTTTCCATACGATCTGACATGTTGATCACTAAAATCGTCGGAATTTCAAGGTCTTTTATCTGCGTGTAAATCAGTAGATTTCGTTTCAGATTTTCAACATCTGTCACAACAACCGCTACATCCGGATATAATTTGTCGTTTTTATTCAGCAGCAATTCGATTACAACACTTTCGTCCATAGAACTGGCATTCAGGCTGTAAGTTCCTGGTAAATCGAGAATATTGGCTTTTATATTGTGTGGTAATTTGCAGAACCCAATTTTTTTCTCCACTGTAATTCCGGGATAATTCCCAACTTGCTGATTTAATCCTGTAAGCTGATTAAACACCGAAGTTTTTCCTGTGTTTGGATTCCCGATAAGGGCAACATTTATATTCTGAATGCTCATTACAAATTGGTTTTGATGAGTTCAACTTCAATTTCACGAGCAGTTTCAATACGAATGGCAACATGAGAACCATTAATGTCTAAATATAAAGGATCTCCAAAAGGAGCAATTTGAAGTAATTCGACTAAGCTGCCCGGCAAACAACCCATCTCTAATAATTTTAAGGGAATCAAATCGATATCAAAATCTTTGATAATGGCTTTATCGCCTTTTTTCAGGGTGTGAATTGTATTTTGCAAGCTTATTTAGATTGAATTTAGATTACAAAAGTAGACAATTATTCTTTATTCAAAGGCATTTAACACTTTTGAATATGCTAAATCTTTCTAAAAATAACCGATTTTATTCGCTGCACAAGAAATCAATGTCTTCTAAAAGGCGTTTGATTTCCTCTTTGTTTGTTCCGTCATAAAAGCCGCGGACGCGTCGTTTTTGATCTACTAAAACAAAATTTTCCGTATGAACCATATCATATAATTGATCCGGACGTCCCAATTTTACGGCTAAATACGATTTTCTGGCCATTTTATAAATTTCTTTTTTATCGCCGGTAACCAAATTCCATTTGCTGTCAACTACCCCATATTTTACCGCATAGGCCTTTAAGACAGAAACGCTGTCTACTTCTGGAAAGACAGTATGGGAAAGCAGCATTACTTTCGGATTGTTTAAAACTGCTTTTTGAACTTCGGTTAAATTTGTGGACATTTTTGGACAAATCGAACCGCAGGTCGTAAAGAAAAAGTCGGCAACGTAAATCTTGCCTTCATAGTTTTGCTGTGTGATGGTATCGCCGTTTTGGTTTACAAATGAAAAATCGGCAATCGTATGGTATTTGCTTTTATATTGCACGGTGCTGTCTACCAATTCAGGGTTTACATCAGCCGGATTGTAAATTGGCAGCGTTTTTTGCGGTTTTAAAGCCGAATAAAATAAGGATATAGTGACAACTGAAAAAACAATTAAAACAATAAAGAATTTGCGGTATTTATAAAGAAACGATTTCATAAAAATAATTTGGCGCAAAAATACGAAAACAGCATTTTAAATCACTAATTGAAGGTGGTTTTTAACAGAGTACCTTTCAATCATCGCCGGGAATTCACGAATTACTTTTGCATTACAATTCGTGAATTCCCGGCGCCGGTTACGCTCTTTTTTTTCGTATGGATTTATTCACCAAATACAATCCGGTTAAAGTTACCGCTGCTCCAATGGCAATTGCCTGTGTCAGAGATTCTCCAAAAATAAAAGATCCTAAAACCATAGCAACAATCGGATTAATATAAACGTAAATACTGCTGATTTCTGTTGGAAGATGCTGTAACGTATATATAAATGCGATGAAAGTTAAAACCGATCCAATGACCACCAAATAAACGATTGCGTACCAGGATGATGCAGGAATTGCAGTTAACGGAATGTTGGCTCCCGCTGCTTCGGTAATGCTGAACAGGAATATACTGGAAATAAACATCTGGAGTCCTAAACTAAAATACGGATTGAAACTCGCCGCTTTTTTCTTTGTTTGTAATATTCCGAAAGCCCAGGTAACTGTTGAAGCGGTCATGACGATGATTCCGAATTGAAAATCAGGTCTCAGGAAATCAGAAAGATAATCAATGAAAATGATGCAGATTCCGGCAAAACTGATTAAGATTCCAATTAATGCCATTTTCTTAATTCGTTCTCCGTTAAAAAAGTTGATGATGATAATCCAGATTGGGAAAAGTGCACTAATGATCGCGCCCAATCCGCTGGTGATATATTTTACGCCCCAAGTACTCAAACCGTTACTCAGCGAAAAATTTAAAATACTTAAAATTATAATCGTACGCCATTGCTTTCCTTTTGGCCAGGGTTCTTTTTTAATAATAAAATAAGCCACATACAGCATACCAGCCAAAAATTGACGCATTGCCGCCACTTGTAAACCCGGCATATTTCGTACCGCTTCTTTTGATGCTAACCATGTTGTTCCCCAGAAAAAACTCACCCAAAACAAGGCTAAAACCGGGAGTCCGACTGCGTTAATTTTTCCTGAAACGGCATTCTGAATTCTTGTTCTCATTTTGCTTATGATTCGATCAGCAAATATTCCAAAAACAATTTTAATAATAGATGAAAGTTGAAAGATAAATACATGAAAATAATGAATCATTTCTATTAAAAATGTTATAATAAATCGCGTATAGACAAATTATTGCGCAAATTTTAACATGGAGTTACAAATATTAACAATACGTTTGTATATCGACTAAAAACTTAAATATAAATGAAAAAACAACTTAGTAAACCTTTATTTTGTGCTTTTTCTGTAATGTTTTCATTTACAGCAATTAACGCTCAAAATGCACCTGTTAAAGAACCTGGAATTAATGTTTCATACATGAATACGAAAATTAGTCCAAGTCAGGATTTTTTTCAATATGTAAATGGAACCTGGCTTAATCAGACTGAAATTCCAAGCGATCGTACCACTTGGGGAAGTTTTAATGAACTGATTAAAAAAACAGACAAAGATGCGATGTCAATTTTGAAAGAGGCATCAAAAAATCCAAAATACAAATCGAATACAGATCAGGGCAAAGCAGTAAATTTGTTTGCTACGATATTAGATACAGTAGGAAGAAATCAAAAAGGGATTGAGCCTTTAAAACCGTATTTGAAGAAAATCGAAGCCATTAAAAATGTGGCCGATCTTCAAAAATATCTGGCAGAAATGGAACCTCAGGGAGGAAATGATTTTTTTGGAATTTATATTGGAGCTGATGAAAAAAATAGTGCTAAGAATTCAGTAAGTCTTGGCGTAAGCCGATTAGGATTGTCTGATAAAGATTATTATACTTCTGACGATAAAGATTCTAAAGAAAAACGTGCGAAATATGAATTGCATGTAGCAAGAATGATGCAGTTTATTGGGGAATCTCCTGAAAAGGCAAAACAAAGCGCAGCAACGATTTTAGCGTTAGAAACCGCTTTGTCGACTCCAAGATTAAATCGTGTGGAGAGCAGAGACAGCCGTCTTCAATACAATCCGATGACAGTGGCAGCGCTTCAAAAAATAACTCCGGCCATTAAATGGGATGCTTATTTTGCAGGACTTGGTTTGGCTAAACTGGATACGGTTGTAGTGATGCAGCCTCGCTATATGAAAGTATTGCAGACTATTTTCTCAGAAAATAAAGTACCGCAATGGAAAGAATACTTAAAATGGACGCTGTTAAACCGTTCTACTTCAAAATTGACTACAGAAATTGAAACGGCAAACTGGGATTTTTACAGTAAGACATTAAGAGGTGCCTTAAAACAGCTGCCTCGTGAAGATAACGCATTACAAACAGTTAATAATACAATTGGCGAAGCGCTTGGGAAATTATATGTAGAGAAAGTATTTCCTGCTGAAGCAAAAACCAAAGCAATTGATATGATTCGCAATGTAATTTTGGCGTACCAAAACCGTATTAATAATTTAACCTGGATGTCTGCTGCCACAAAAGTGAAAGCAATTGAAAAATTAAATAAAATTACCATTAAAGTGGGTTATCCCGATAAATGGAAAGATTATTCGGCACTTGAAATTAAAAGTGTGGCTGAAGGCGGCAGTTATTTTGAGAATTCAGCAAACTTAGCCAAATGGAATTTTAAAGAAAACATTACAAAGCTTCCAAAACCGGTTGATAAAACTGAGTGGGGAATGTCGCCGCAGACTGTAAATGCATATTATAATCCATCATACAATGAAATTGTTTTCCCAGCCGCGATTTTGCAGCCGCCGTTTTACAATTATCAAGCTGATGAAGCTGTAAATTATGGTGGAATTGGAGCGGTTATCGGTCATGAAATTTCGCATGGTTTTGACGATTCAGGAGCACGTTATAATGCGGCAGGAAATTTAGCAGACTGGTGGACACCTGAAGATTTGAAGCAATTTACCCAATTGGGTACAGCATTAGCCGATCAGTATAGTGCGCTTGAGCCATTGCCTGGAATTCATGTAGATGGTAAATTTACGTTAGGAGAAAATATTGGGGATTTAGGCGGTATTAATGCAGCTTATGATGGTTTGCAGTTACACCTTAAAGCGCAGGGAAATCCGGGTTTAATTGATGGATTTACTCCTGAGCAAAGATTCTTTATTTCGTGGGCAACCGTTTGGAGAACCAAATCGAGAGATGAAGCGATTAAAAGTCAGGTGAAAACAGATCCGCATTCGCCGGGAATGTACAGAGCCTATGTTCCAATTCAGAATGTTGATGCATTTTACGATGCTTTCAGTATTAAAAAAGGAGATAAAATGTATGTAGATCCGGATAAACGTGTGAAAATCTGGTAATCAAATATATTAACAAAAACGGCGCTGTATCAGCGCCGTTTTTTTGTTTTATTTAAATAGCAATAAAAATATCAACTCTTGCATTTTCAGGATTTTGGGCTCTCTCGTCGTAAATTTCACAATCAGAAGTAAAAATGCGATCTAAATCTGAGTTCCAGATTTTCGCTTCATGACAACAGTTTGTCAGTAGTCTCAGGAAATTTAGTTTGATTATTTCAAGTTGCTGTAAATATAAGCTTCAATGGCTTTCAATTCTTCATCAGACATGGCTTTTGTTATCGGTAAATTAGTCTGCATAACTGCAAACTGAGCCGGATCTACAATTGGATCTGCATTTCCTTTTAAGAAAGTAACAATATCCCCCTTTTTGTCTTTGTAAGTTTGGGCAATTTCCTGAATACTCGGACCAATTACTTTTTGATCTACCTGATGGCAGGACGTGCAATTTCCTCTTCCTTCAAAAATTTCTTTTCCGAGAGCGTCGGGAGTTTTTACAGTTGCTGTTTCTCCTTCAGAATAGGTTTCACTTGTTTCTTCATTCGTAGTGACGGCAGCTTCTTTTTTACAAGATGCAAAGGCTAAAAAGGCAGCTAAAAATAATACGTTCTTCATTTTATTTATTTAAGATTACTGCTGCATCTTTAGCAAAATAAGTTGAGATAATACTAGCGCCTGCACGCTTAATGCAATAAAGTTGCTCTATCATAATTTTGTCGTGATCGAGCCAACCTCTTTCGGCTGCGGCCTTTAACATAGCGTACTCACCAGATACCTGATAAACCGCAACCGGCACGTGAACCGCATTTTTTACTTCACGAACGATGTCTAAATATGCCATTCCAGGTTTTACCATTACGATATCTGCACCTTCTTCAACGTCTAATAATGCTTCACGAATTCCTTCAATTCGGTTGGCATAATCCATTTGATAAGTCTTTTTATCTTTCGGAATATTTTGCGAATCTACCGGCGCAGAATCTAACGCATCACGAAACGGTCCGTAAAATGCAGAAGCATATTTCGCACTATAACTCATAATTCCAACATTGTGATGTCCGTTTTCTTCCAATGCTTTTCTGATCGCCAAAACCCTTCCGTCCATCATGTCGCTTGGTGCTACAAAATCGGCTCCAGCCTCAGCATGACTTAAACTCATGCGGGTTAAAGCATCCACTGTTGCATCGTTTACCAATTGACCATTCTCTATAATTCCGTCATGTCCATAAATAGAATACGGATCTAAGGCTACATCCGGCATTACAATCATTTCCGGAACTGCATCTTTTATCGCGCGAATGGTTTGCTGCATCAATCCGTCTTTATTCCAGGCTTCAACGCCTTTATTGTCTTTCAGGTTTTCGCTTACTTTTACATAAATATTTACTGCTTTGATACCTAAATCCCAAGCTTCTTTTACTTCTTTGATGGTATGATCTAATGAATGACGGAAAATTCCAGGCATTGACGGAATCGCAACTTTTACATCTTTTCCTTCGGCCACAAACATAGGAAGCATAAAATCTTGTGGACTTAAACTTGTTTCGCGAACTAAAGAACGAATAGATTCATTGGTTCTTAAACGGCGGTTTCTTTGTAATGGGAACATTGTGTTTTTGTTTAAAGTTTCAAGTTTCAGGTTTCTCTGAAATTGAATATTGTTATTGTATTTGAATTTTGACTTTAGAATGTAGATTTAAGATTTTTCTGCAGTCTTATTTTTATTAATTAATTGATAGATGCTTTCGACTTTAAGACTTTAATCTTTCGACTAAATTATGTGATCGAAGCTTTGTAAATGGCTGCAATTGTTTTTTCGAGTTTAGTATCAAAGTCAGCATCGGTCTGGCCGAATGAAAGTCCCTCAGATAATGCTCTTGAAAAACTGGCAATCAATCCGTGGTTTTGAGACAGTTTTTGATTGGCTTCTTCTTGTGCATAACCGCCAGACAATGCCACAACACGTACAACATGCGGATCGGACATTAGTTCTTTGTAAAAATCAGTAACGGTTGGGATGGATAACTTCAGCATTACTTTAACATCTTTGCCTAGCAAATTCAGTTGTTTGATGATTGCCGCTTTTAGAATTTCTTCTGATTTTTCTTTGTCAGCGCTGTAAATATCTACTTCAGGTTCAATAATTGGAACAAGTCCTTTTTTAAAAATTTGCAATCCGACCTCAAATTGCTGTGCGACTGCTTGCTCAATTCCCGCTTCATTGGCTTCTTTAATTACAGAACGCATTTTAGTTCCGAAAACATGACGTTCTACAGCGCGATCTAATAATTCATCTAAGTTAGCAATCGGCTTCATTAACTGCACGCCATTGGCGAGGTCAGCAAGTCCTTTATCTACTTTTAAAAACGGAACTATGTTTTTCTTCTCCCACAAATAATCGGCGGTCCATTGTCCGTCAATTTTACGGTCCATGGTATTTTCGAACAAAATAGCGCCTAAAATATATTGGCTGTCAAAAGCAGGACTTTTGATAATTCTTGTTCGCATTTCATGCACAAGAGTATACATTTCTTCGTCATTCGTAAAGCTGGTTTCCTGAACGCCATATTGCGATAATGCTTTTGGAGTACTGCCGCCACTTTGATCTAATGCCGCAATAAATCCTTTTCCGGAATGCATGCGATCTAATTGTACTGTGTTCACATCTTTATTTTCCATACTATTTTAATTTAAATTGTTGGCTTAAGGTTTTAGATTAAACTTACAAGCCAGTTTTCTGATTTATTTTTTCATACACTTCTTTGACTTTGCCGGGAGGATCAAATCGATATCCGATACTAAATTTCAGAGTTGATATATTATCATTCAGCCTTTCCGCTGCAGTGTCATTCTGAATGAAATTGAGCGTGTTTAAACTCGCAAAAGCGAAAAAACGATCTCTATTATAGGCCAGCTTTAAATTAAGGTCTAATTCGTATAAAGCTGAGGTATCTCCGTCAATATCATTAATTCCCGCTCCAAAAGCGATTCCCGCTCCAATTAAGATGCTGTCATTAATTACAAAGTTATAAAAATAGGAGGGCGCTAACGAAAAAACGTAAATATCTCCGTTAGAAGAATTTGGTTCGTTATTCAGGTTCAAATTTGTATAATAAAAAGAAAAACTCGGAATAAAACTTCCTGAACTCTTTGTCTGCCATTCATTTTGGCTGACCAGTGTTTTATAAGAGAATTTATCATTGAAAATATACGAAGTCGTGCCGCCGATTTTGGTAGTTCGCATTCGCGGAAAATCTACAGAAACCTTGTCTTCACTGGCGTAAAACCCTTTCTGATTTATGAAAGTGAAAGACTGCATCCATTTTTTGTAATAAAAACGAGTGTTGAAACTAAATAATTTTGAATCTGAATTGTCTTTGTTTACAGCAAAAAACTTGGGAGCAAAGCCAAAACTAAGATCAACAAACTTATAGCTCAGGCTAACGCCTAATTGTTCCTGACGATTCGGAATAAGGTCGATGTATTTCTTTTCTCCTTGAGAATCAAAGCCAATCTGGAAATTATTTGAAGTATCAAGATAGTACAAACTTGCATTAACTTTATCATCGTATGATTTTAAATACGGATTCTGAAGCGAATCTTTCTGGGCGTAACACCCAAAAACGCCTGCAAAAAACGCTATGTAAATCAGTTTTAAATCCATTTAATTTGATTTGTAAATATATCAATCTTAAATACGTTCATAAATTTCTACGTTATATAAATAAATCTACAAAAGCGCTATAAATATGCTGTCCCTATGGGACTTAATTGTATTAAATCTAGTCAGTGTTTTTTAAACCCAATCCATCGGATTTTCTAACACATTCACTAATTTCTCTTCCTCGCTTCCGGCTGCTGCATGATGATCGTAAACCCATTGCACGCGTGGAGGAAGACTCATCAAAATACTTTCAATTCTTCCGTTGGTTTTCAAACCAAATAAAGTGCCTTTATCGTGAACCAGATTAAACTCCACGTAACGGCCGCGGCGTATTTCCTGCCAGGTTCTGTTTGCTGCAGAATATTCCAGATTTTTTCTTTTTTCTACAATCGGAACATAGGCTTCAAGGAAACTGTTGCCAACTTCAGAAACAAAATTAAACCAATCTTCCATCGACATTTCGTCATTTGCTTTGCAATAATCAAAGAACAAACCGCCAATACCGCGGGCTTCGTTTCTGTGCGCATTCCAAAAATACGAATCGCATTGTTTTTTATATTTTGGATAAAACTCAGTCTCTAAGCTTCGGGAATGTTTGTCGCATGCCGTTTTACACGTTTGATGAAAATGTTTTGCATCTTCTTCAAACAAATAATAAGGCGTTAAATCTTGTCCGCCGCCAAACCATTGCTGGATTATTTTTCCGGATTCGTCGTACATTTCAAAATATCGCCAATTGGCGTGGACGGTAGGAACCATAGGGTTTGTGGGATGTAAAACCAAACTCAGTCCACAGGCAAAGAAATCAGCTTCGCCAACGCCAAACATTTTTTGCATGGCTTCCGGCAATGTTCCGTGAACGGCTGAAATATTGACACCGCCTTTTTCAAAAACGGCACCGTTTTCAATTACGCGTGTTCTGCCGCCACCGCCTTCAGGACGTTTCCAAAGATCCTCACGGAATTTTGCTGTTCCGTCAACAGCTTCTAATCCGGCACAGATTTGATCTTGTAAATTTTGTATGTAAGCGTAAAATTTATCTTTCATGTTGTTTGTATTCTGATTTGAGTAATCCAAAATAAACAACATCTTCTAATGTTCCGTCGCCGCTTTTGAATTCTTCCCGTAAAATTCCTTCTTGTTTAAAATGATGTTTGAGTGCAATCTGCTGGCTTGCTTTGTTGATTTTTGAAGTGCAGATAAAAACCTTATTCATTTTTAAAGTATTGAAACAAAAATCTAAAGTTTGAGAAACTAGCCTTGAGGTAATTCCTTTTCGCTGATAATCTTCATCAATAAAATAACCCAATTCGCATTTTGCTTTTTGGTTATCGATACTTTTGATGCATAAATATCCAATCAAAGCGTTGGTTTTAGTGTCTCTTGGATAAAAGAAATAACCTTCCTTATGATTTTCTTTATCTTGATTGAAAACAATAAAATGTGCTGTTTTTTCTAAATCTAAGCAATGAGATACAGTAACAGGAAAAGTCTTTTCAATGTGCTGCCTATTCTTTCCAATAAGGTTAAAAAACTCCTCAGGAAGAATATCGTTAATCGTTTCTATTTTCCAATCCGTAAAACTCATCTTTATTTGTTTTTTGCCGAAGCAATTTTTCCATTTATTCCGAAGGAGAAAACTTTGCTTTCCTTTTGTATGTACTGGTAAATGGCAAGAGCTTTTCCGAGAAAATTAAATTGATTTTCTTGAGATAAACCAACTAAAATATCAGCAAATGCTTCTTGTTGATTCCAGTCTAGGTGACATCGCTGTAATAAAATAATTAGCTCTTCTTCGGGAATTTCAATTGTTCTTTCCAGGCTTAAGCCAAAACTTTTTAATTGCTCATCTATAAGACTGGTATCTTGAGCATTCCAAAATTTAGGCACAAAAATAAGAGAATGCAAAGTTCGCAGCGTGTTCTCTATTCTGATGCTTTCTTCGTCTCTTAAGCCTTTATTGAGCATAGTTTTCTAGAATTGTCTTTTGTTTACTGTTGTTTTTTGAAATGTCATGATAGGTTTTCCCTGAAAATTGGTGTCACCTCTTTGTCCTATTTTTTTAATGATTCGGTACATAAAATACAAAACCGGCAGTGAATAATATATAAACCCCATGCATATTGGGACATACGGTTTTTCTATAAACAATCCGCTCGATTTTACGGTGTTAAAATAGTTTGATTTTTCTAAAAATTCTTCTGTTAATCCTAATTTCGGAATTAATCCATTTCCAAAACATACTGCTAAAATTAAAAAGAAATACAGCATCACCTTTGCAACAGATTTTCCTACTTGTATCGCACGAACTTCTAGTGAAACATTAGAAAAAGCGAAACGCATTCTATTTAAAACCGTAAGCAGATAAATATATAAAATATTAGCGTTAACAACTGATTCATTAAACCCTAATGCAAATAATCCGTATAATGGGAAAAACACAAAAAGAGACCATTTTTTAGGCATAACCGCCATAAAAACTCCGGAATGAACCATAATAAATTCAAAGGCCATTAAAATTGCCAGATCGTTTATAAGGCTTACGGGGTGTAATTCAGGATGAAGCCATACCATCAAAAACACGTAGGCATAATACGCCTGAAAACCATATTCTACAAATGAAAAAGGCGTGTTTCTGTTGAAGTTTAGGTTTGCTAGCATTCTCTCTTGTGCATTTCCTGCAGGGTTTATAAAACCTCGTAGGTATTAAATTGTTTTGTTTTCTAATCTTATCAATACTTCTTCTGCTTCTATTATATTAACAAGGTTTTGGAAACCTTGCAGGAATGCCGCACCAGAATTACTCAAAAGTGTAAGTTTTATTTAGAATTCATTCTTTTGATTATAGCAAAACACGAAATTTTAAACAAATTAGAAAATGCCTGTGTAACCTCTTTTTCTTCTGAATTCAATCGAATGACTAAATGAAAATGTATTCATTAAACAATAAGATAAAACCGAAACCTTATCAGATAAATACTTTGAAAAATCAAACGGCGCTTAATACTAATTCCCGTATTCCTTCACCGCGTCAATAAACGCTTTAGCGTGATCTACAGGAATATTTGGTAAAATTCCGTGACCTAAATTTACGATATATTTATCTTTTCCGAACTCATTAATCATTTCATGAACCATTTTTTTGATAGTTGGAATTGGAGAAAGCAATCTTGACGGATCAAAATTTCCTTGTAAAGTAATATTTCCACCAGACAAATAACGCGCATTTCTTGCCGAACAAGTCCAGTCTACACCCAATGCAGACGCGCGGCTTTTACCCATTTCGCCAAGAGCAAACCAACATCCTTTTCCGAAAACAATAACCGGAGCGTGATCAGCCAAAGCCTCTACGATTTGGTTGATGTATTTCCATGAAAATTCCTGATAATCAACAGGAGAAAGCATTCCTCCCCAAGAATCAAAAATCTGAACGGCATCAACTCCCGCTTTTACTTTTTCTTTTAAATATAAAATGGTTGTATCTGTAATTTTTTGTAATAAAGTGTGCGCTGCAGCAGGGTTTGAAAAGCAGAATCCTTTTGCAGTATCAAAACTCTTAGAACCTTTTCCTTCAACGGCATAACAAAAAATAGTCCAGGGAGAACCAGCGAAACCAATTAATGGCACTTCGTCATTTAGCATTTCCTTAGTCAATTTAATGGCATCCATTACGTAACCTAAACTTTCCTGAATGTCCGGAACGTAAACACGGTGAACATCTGCCAATGAACGAATCGGATTTGGCAAAAACGGACCGAAATTTTCTTTCATCAAAACTTCAATTCCCATTGCTTGAGGCACAACTAAAATATCCGAGAATAAAATCGCGGCATCCGGAGCGATTCTGCGAATAGGCTGCACTGTAATTTCTGCTGCTAATTCTGGAGTCTGACAACGGGTAAAGAAATCGTATTTATCACGCAAAGCGATAAATTCCGGTAAATATCTTCCGGCTTGACGCATCATCCAAACTGGTGGACGTTGAACAGTTTCTCCTTTTAATGCTTTTAAAAATAGGTCGTTTTTTAACATTTTGTTATTGCTTTAGGCTTTAAGCTTTAGGCTTTAAGCGTTGTTTTGTGTTATTATTTGCTTACGGCTTAAAGCCTAAAGCGTATTGCTATATAAATTTTTGTGCTTACAGCCTAAAGCTTAAAGCTTATTGCTGTATTCAACAATTACATCCTCAATCACATCTTCCACTGTTGGCTGATCTGCAATAATGATGTTTTTTGTAATTTTATGTAAAGCTTCAGCAGTGGTTTCCCCAATGCAAAAACATTTTTCTTTCTTGATAGTATTGTCTTTCAGATAACTTTCAACGCCAGAAGGACTAAAGAATAAAATTCCGTCTACTGCGGTTTTTATTTTCTGAGGAATTAATGACGTATCGTAAACCTGAATTTCATTGAATTTTACATCAGCATCTTTCAATGCTTGTGGCAGCGTTTCTCTGCGAAGATTACCACTGAAAAAAGTAAAGCTTTCTGAGCGGTAAATCAAAGTGATAATTTCTGCTAAATCCGACGCGTAACCTGTATACGCTATAACGTTAAAACCGCTTTCAGATAAAAGTATTTTGGTTTTTAATCCGACACAAAAAACGTTTTTGCTTTTTAATTTTTCGGATTCGGGATTCGATAAAACACTATGAACTGCATTCTGACTGGTGAAAATCAGGTTTTCGTTGAGGTCCTTTAATTCGAAAGGTTTATTTTGAGTTTGAATAAAATCAGCTTCAAAAACTTCAATATTGGATTTTACCAATGCTTGCTTTTGTTCGACCGACAGCTTTTTTGTAGATAATATTTGAATTGATTTGCTCATTATTTTTTTAGGGATTCTTTAATAGATGCCATCAATTCTGTTCCGCCGTTGTTTAATATTTCCTGTGCCGAATGAAAACCTAATTTTTTCCATTCTGAAATGTCCACTGTTTTGTCGATTTCGAGTTTTTGTTTTCCGTCAACAGAAAGTAAAACGCCTTGAAAATGTAAAGTGTCTTCATCTTCATTATACGTTACTAAAGCCCCAATTGGCGCGGTACAACCGCCTTCCAGCGTTCTTAAAAACTGGCGCTCTATATAGGTACAAATCTCCGTTTCAATATGATTTAACTGCGAAAGTGCGTCTAATGTATAATTGTCATTTTCCATTGCTAGAACAAGCATTGCGCCTTGTGCCGGCGCGGGAATCATCCAATCTAAATTAATATAATTTTCTGGTTTTAAGTTGATGCGCTCCAAACCTGCAGCGGCAAAAACAGCTCCGTCCCAATTGTTGTCCTGTAATTTTTGCATGCGCGTGTTCACATTGCCGCGTAAATCAACTACAGTATGATTCGGATATTTATTGAACCAGAGTGCCTGACGGCGTAAACTTCCGGTTGCAATTGTACTTGGATTTGTAAAATCAGGATTGCCTTTGTGCACTAAAATGTCTAAAACATTGGCTCTTTCGAGAACCGCTGCCTGGACAATTCCTTTTGGCAAAGCCGTTGGAACATCTTTCATAGAATGCACTGCAATATCAATATCGTCATTGATCATTGCAATGTCTAAAGTTTTAGTAAAAATTCCGGTAATGCCAAGTTCGTAAAGAGGCTTGTCCAGAATAATATCGCCTTGAGATTTTACAGCAACAATTTCGGTTTTATAACCCAAATCGTTTAGTTTTTTCTCGACAGTATGTGCCTGCCAAAGTGCTAATTCGCTGTCGCGAGTTCCAATTCTGATTGTTTTTTCAGCCATGTTTTAATTTTTTACCATTAAGATATTAAGGTAATTAAGATTTTCTTTGTCAAAGAACATTAAACTTAACTTTCTTAATATCTTAATGGTTCAAATGCTCTAATATATTAATCTTGCAAAATGATCATTTACAAGTGGTTTCATTGATTTTGTTATGTTTAGCGTATTAAAATTAATTAATAAACCTTGAGGTCTTTGTAGTAATTTCATATAAGTTAATAATTGTGCTTCGTGAATTGGTAGAAGATTTTCTATCGCTTTTAATTCAACCACTACGCAATCATTTACAAGTAAATCAATTCTTAAGTCAGACTCTAATTCAAGATCATAATAATCTATTTTTACAACTAATTGTTGTTTAACGTCATATCCATTTTGTTCTAATTCATATTTAAGACATTGTTCATAAATGCTTTCTAAAAGTCCAGGGCCTAATGCTTTATGCACTTTTATAGCAAAACCTGTAGTTTCATAAGCCAATTGTGTAACCTCTTTTTTTGTCATAGAACTTTTTATTTTTTTACCATTAAGATATTAAGCGTATTAAGGTGCATTTGCTAAAACACAAAGCTTAATTTCTTTTTAAACTTAATGATTCTGTTTTTTAGCCATCAAATCTTAATTTTCTTAATATCTTAATGGTAAAAAAAACTAAGATGCTTTTATTTTGAAGACTTTTTCGATCCATTCGATGCTTTCATCGACCATGGTGTCGTCGTCTTTTAAGTGATTGGCAAAATGCGTGGTGATTTTTTGAATGATTCTGTTACTGATAATTTCAGCCTGAGCTTCGTTAAAATCTGCAATTTTTCTGCTTTGAAAGTCTAATTCTGAAACCTTAATGGCATTCAGTTTTTCTTTTAAGGCATTAATGGTTGGAGCAAATTTTCTTCCTTTTGTCCAGGTAACGAATTCCTCTTTAATTTCTTCTATAATCGCTTCGGCTGCAGGAATGTGGAGTTTTCTGTTCTCTAAAGTTTCATCTGTCAGCTGCGACAAATAATCCATGTGAATCAAAGTTACGCCTTCTAATTCCTCTACATTTTCATTCACGTTTTTCGGAATCGATAAATCTAAAATCAATAAAGGTTTTTTAAGATTCAAAATTGCTTTGTCGACCGTTGGGTTTTGTGCGCCCGTTGCGACAACCACAACATCAGCTTTTTGAAGCTCCAAGTGCAATTCGGAGTAATCTTTAACAATCAAGTTTAGTTTTCCGGCTAACTTCTCAGCTTTGTCTTTAGTTCGGTTGATTAAAGTAATATGTTCGTTTTTAGTATGTTTTACTAAATTCTCGCATGTATTTCTTCCAATTTTTCCTGTTCCGAAAAGTAAAATATTTTTATTGCTGATATCTTCTACATTTTTCATAATGTATTGTACCGATGCAAAGGAAACCGAAGTGGCACCAGAGCTGATCTCCGTTTCGTTTTTGATTTTCTTGCTTGCCTGAATCACCGCATTTACTAGTCTTTCCAGAAAAGTATTGGCCAGTTTCATTGATTTAGAATGAATGAAACTTGTTTTTATTTGAGATATAATCTCGAAATCGCCCAGAATCTGACTGTCTAAACCAGTCCCTACGCGAAACATATGATTAATGGCTTCTTGATTTTTGTAGACAAAACCCACTTTTTGAAAAGCATCGACAGAACCGTTGCTGTTATCGCAGATTAATTTTATTAATTGAAATGGATGTTCTGCAAAACCATAAATCTCGGTTCTGTTGCAGGTCGAAGTTACTATCAAACTTTCTATCCCTTCATTTTGAGCTTGTTCGAGCAAACGCGTTTTTGCAATTGCATCCAAACTAAATTGACCTCTAACCTCAGCATCAGCTTTCTTATAACTCAGACCAACTGAATAAAAATATAGGTGTTTCGGTGCAGTAATGTTTTCCATATATTCACTTTCATAAAAGTGCAACAAAATTATTACTATAGTTGCTATAAAAGTAACGCTGAAAGTACTTTTTGTATCGCTGCATGTTTTTTTGTTTCTAAACGTCTGTTTTTATGCAAAAAGAAGTATTTTTGTAGCAAAATCAAGTTGTTGGAATCAATTTGTTTAGAGTGATTCTAAATAAGATATTGCATTTGATTTGATTTTCGATCTAAAAAAATATCGCTATGAGTTCTCAGGAAATTATAAAAATTGAAGACGACTTTACGCTGATTCGTTTTCAGAATGACAGTTCAGAACCTTTTGCGGCGCAGCGCGAAATTGGTAGCGGCCTGATACAGTTTCACTTCGGGATAAAAGGGAACGCTAAATTCTTGTTCAATCAAGGCAATTATGCTTTAGAATTGAAGGAAGAAAAATCGCTTCTTTTGTACAATCCGCAGAAAGAATTACCGCTTAATTTAGAACTGGCCCCAAATTCATGGGTGATCTCGGTAATTGTATCCATCAAGAAATTTCACGCGTTGTTTTCTGCAGAAGCAGATTATATTACTTTTTTAAGTCCTGATAATAAGGACAAAAAGTATTACAACGAAGGAAATATCAGTCCTTCTATGGCTATTGTGTTGAGTCAGTTGTTTCATTATAACCTTCATCCATCGATAAAAAATCTTTATTATAAAGGAAAAGGATACGAGTTATTAAGTTTATATTTCAACAGAACCGAAGATCCAAACGCAGAACAATGTCCGTTTTTGATTGATGAAGATAACGTTCTGAAAATCCGAAAAGCAAAAGAAATTATCATCGCCAATATGGCCGAACCGCCGGGATTACAAGAACTGGCAGACGAAATTGGTTTAAATTTGAAGAAACTCAAAATGGGTTTCAAACAAATTTACGGCGATACGGTTTACGGTTTTCTATTTGATTACAAAATGGATTTCGCCCGAAAACTACTGGATAGCGGTTCTTATAATGTAAACGAAGTTGGATTGAAAATAGGCTACAGCACAGGAAGTCATTTCATCGCTGCATTCAAGAAAAAGTTTGCCACAACTCCGAAGAAGTATTTGATGTCGATTAATACGAATGTTTAATGATTAAAAGATATTCAATAATTTTATTGTTATTCGTAATTCTTTCTTGTAAATCAAAAGAAGAAAAATTGTTTTTTGATTTTGACAGCGTTGAATATTATGCATTAAATAAAAATAAAGAACTAGAAATAAAGGAAAATAATAGAACTGGTAAAAAGGATTCGATTCTAAATAACATTCTTTATTCTGAATCTCCAGATAAATTAGATAGTGATGTTTTTTATAAAACTATTAATTCTACTGGATTTTCTAAGTCTAAATTATCAGAAAAAGACATTCAATATTTAAGGAATGATGTTTTTGTAGAAAAATGTTCTTTAAAGATGTTTGAAATGATGAAGGCATGTGCACCAGAATATAGGGATATTTTGGTTTTTAGGAAAAATAATGAAATTTCAGGTATAGCTAAAATTTGTCTTTCTTGTGGACAATTTTATTTTATTAGTTCTAAAAAAGAAATTCAGACAGAAAACTTTGGAATAGAGGAAGAATATAAATCCTTGGAGAGGGTATTCAAAAAATATAAGAACTAATCATTCTTAAAGCATCAATTTTATATATAAAGACATCAATAAAAAGTAATAATTATCATATTTCTAAAAAGTAACAAACAATACTTTTGACGAAAATTTTAACAAAATAAAAATGCTTAAAGCCTAAAGCTTAAAGCCTAAAGCAAAAGAAAAATAATGAAAGGCGTATTATTAGTAAACTTGGGATCTCCGGAAAGTCCAACTGCAAAAGATGTAAAACCGTATTTGGACGAATTTTTAATGGATAAGTACGTGATCGATGTACCGTATTTATTACGAGCATTATTGGTTCGAGGCATTATTTTAAGAAAAAGACCGGAAGAATCTGCACACGCTTACGCGAAAATCTGGTGGGATGAAGGTTCGCCTCTTGTGGTTCTTTCTGAAAGAATGCAGAAAAAAGTACAGCCTTTGGTAAATGTTCCGGTGGCGCTGGCAATGCGTTACGGAAGCATGACCATCGAAAAAGGACTTCAGGAATTGCACGATAAAGGGGTTACAGAAGTACTACTTTTTCCCTTGTATCCGCAGTATGCGATGGCTTCGACTTTGACTATTTTAGTGAAAGCCGAGGAAATTCGTAAGAAGAAGTTTCCACAAATGACTTTTACTGATGTTCCTGCATTTTACAACAAACCGGATTATATCAAGAATTTAGCCGATTCGATTCAGAAAAACTTAATTGGTTTTGAGTATGATCATTTGTTATTCTCGTATCACGGTATTCCGGAGCGACACATCCGTAAAACCGACGTAACGAAATCGCACTGTAAAATTGACGGTTCTTGCTGCAACACGCCTTCACCGGCGCATGATTTTTGCTACCGTCACCAATGTTATGAAACAACTAAGCAAGTCATTAAATTATTAGGACTTCCGGAAGATAAATACAGTCTGACTTTTCAATCGCGTTTAGCGGGCGACAAATGGCTGGAGCCTTACACAGATGTTGAAATTGATAAAATGCCCGGAAAAGGAATTAGAAATCTGGCAGTTGTAACCCCAGCATTCGTTTCGGATTGTCTTGAAACCTTAGAGGAGATCGCCATGCGTGCAAAAGAAGATTTTGAGAAAAACGGAGGAGAAAAATTCTTGGCAATTCCATGTTTAAATGACGACGACGAATGGTGCGAAACGGTTGGGAATTGGATTAATGATTGGGCTAAATAATAGAAAATAGAGTAAAGAATAAAGAACAAAGACTTTGTCAATGGAATATTATAACTACTTAAAATCACTGCATCTTATTTTTGTAATTACCTGGTTTGCAGGTTTGTTTTACATTGTACGTTTGTTTGTTTACCAAATAGAAGCCAATGAAAAACCCTCTCCCGAAAGGGAAATTCTGCAGGCGCAGTACAAAATAATGACGTACCGTTTATGGTATATTATTACTTGGCCGTCAGCGGTTTTGGCGAGCATTTTTGCTTTTTGGATGTTATTTTTTACTGATTTAGGAAACGCCTGGCTCAAAATGCCCTGGATGCACGTGAAATTGTGTTTCGTTTTTTTATTATACCTATATCACGGAAAATGCCACCAGATTTTCAGGCAATTGCAAAATGATGAGGTAAAATATTCCAACAATTTTATGCGTTTATGGAATGAGGGCGCCACCATTATTTTGTTTGCTGTAGTTTTTTTAGTAGTTTTAAAAAGCGCCATCAACTGGATTTTTGGTGTCATCGGAATCTTTTTATTCTCGATTATAATTATGCTGGGATTCCGTTTTTATAAAAGAATTCGTGAAAGAAAATAGTTTTTTAGTTTCAAGTTTCAGTTTTAAAGTTGCCCCCCGCGACGAAACCTGAAACCTGAAACTTGAAATGTGAAACAAACAAAACAAAATTATGCAGAACATAAAAATGTCAATGCTTTCGCTTCGTACCAGGATTTTCCTGTCGATGATTGTATTGATTGTTGTGGCATCTTTTTTATTGGCTTCGATTTCGATTATTCAGTTTAAAACCGAGGCCAAAGAATATCATCAGGAACGTTTAGAACGAAAAGAAAATGCCGTAAAAGAACACATCAATTATGTGCTGGCAACTACAACTTATCCGCTGAAAACAGGGAATTTAGATTTAATTTTTAAAGACAAAATTCACGAATTAGCACAGATTCACAAAATCGAAATCAACATTTACAGCCTTGACGGTAAATTACTAAAATCATCCAAAGAATCTTTTGCTGTTGATAAAGTAGCACCGCCAATTCCGGCATATATTCTAAAATTAGTTCGTTCCTCTATCGAAAAGCGCTTTGTTGACATCAAAACTATTGACGGCATCAAAAACAGATCATCTTACAGTTTAATTAAGGATGAAAAATTCAAGCCGCTCGGAATTTTAAATCTTCCGTATTTAGAAGACGATGGTTATTATGATAATGAGCTCAATACTTTCTTAATTCGCTTAAGTCAGGTATATTCTTTTATGCTGATTGTGGCTTTTGCATTGGCGTATTTCCTTTCAACTTATATCACTAAATCCCTTAAAACCATTTCTGACAGATTGGAAGAAACCAACTTAGATCAGAAAAATGAGAAAATCGTATTAGAAGCCAACAGCAAAGAAGTCAATTTCCTGATAAAAGCTTATAACGGAATGGTGGATAAACTTGAAACGAGTGCCATAAAATTAGCGCAAAGCGAACGTGAAGAAGCCTGGCGTGAAATGGCAAAACAGGTTGCCCACGAAATTAAAAATCCGCTTACGCCGATGCGATTGACGGTGCAGAGTTTCCAGCGAAAATTTGACCCGACAGCGCCGGACGTAAAACAAAAATTAAACGATTACTCTGAAACCCTGATTCAGCAGATTGATACCATGACGGCCGTGGCATCTGCGTTTTCGAACTTTGCTTCGATGCCGGCACAGCAAAACGAAACCTTGAATGTGGTGGAAGTGGTAGAATTGGCTTTGGATATTTTTAATGAAGATTATATTTCGTTTCAGAGTGATGAAGAAGAAATCATTTCAAAAATGGATCGAACGCAGCTAATCCGCGTGATTACCAATCTCGTTAAAAATGCAACACAGGCAATTCCGGAAAGTCAGTTTCATAAATCAATTCTCGTAACGGTGAAACGCCGTGATGATAATGTTGAAATTGCGGTAAAAGACAACGGAATCGGAATTCAAAGACAAGATACCGGACGTATTTTTGAACCAAAATTCACCACTAAAACCAGCGGAATGGGTCTTGGACTCGGAATTATCAAAAACATTATCGAAAATTATAAAGGAACAATTACCTTTGAATCCACTTACGGAAAAGGAACCACATTTATCGTTTCTCTACCGATCACAAACTCTTAAATAAAGCGTCATGAACTACGAAAACCTTTTAATTTCAATTGAAGAAAAAATAGCCACCGTAACCATTAACCGACCAACAAAATTAAATGCTTTAAACAAAGCTACGATCAGCGACCTGAGTAAAGCCATTAAATTATTGGGTAAAAATGATGATGTTCGTGTAATTATAATCACCGGAAGCGGGGAAAAAGCTTTTGTGGCCGGTGCTGATATTTCTGAATTTGCTAATTATACTATTGTCGAAGGAGCACAATTAGCAGCTGAAGGTCAGGAAACTTTGTTCGATTTTATCCAAAACTTAAAGAAACCTGTAATTGCGGCCGTAAATGGTTTTGCACTTGGCGGCGGCTTAGAATTAGCGATGGCGTGTCACTTTAGAATAGCGTCAGATAATGCGAAAATGGGATTACCGGAAGTAACTTTAGGATTGATTCCGGGTTACGGAGGAACACAGCGTTTACCACAATTAGTCGGGAAAGGCCGTGCAATGGAAATGATTATGACCGCGGCCATGATTTCTGCCGAAGAAGCCAAACAATACGGATTAGTAAATCATGTTGTTTCTCCATCAGAGTTATTAGAATTTACTGCCGCAATTGCCCAAAAAATCATCAAAAATGCACCCTTTGCTATCAATAGAGCAATAAAAGCCATAAATGCCAATTATACAGACGGTAAAAATGGTTTTGATATCGAAATCAAGTCTTTCGGAAAATGTTTCGGAACTCAGGATTTTAAAGAAGGAACCACGGCATTTTTAGAAAAACGCAAAGCCGAATTTACAGGAAAATAATTTTCTTACCGCAAAGTTCGCTAAGATTTTCGCAAGGTTCGCAAAGTTTTTTTAATTTTCTTGTGCCCTTTGCGAAAATCTTAGCGAACTTTGCGCTTTAAATAAAAGACAAAGGTTTTAAAAACTTAGGACCTTAGCATCTCAGAACCTTAGCACCTAAAAAAAATGTACGAACCAATATTTGCCCTTTTTTGCGAACGAGTTAAAGAAAGTATCCAGGCCGGAACTTTCGCAAAATTGACTTTGGCAAAGACCATCGGAGATACCGAAATTAAAAACATTTATTTCCGTCTGGTTTTAAATGAAGACAATACTTTTTCAATCTCATTAACGACTCGTTATAAAACCGAGGAAATCGAAAGCATTCATACTTTAGACGAAGCTTTATTAGTGTTAGGAACTTATATCAAAAACCCGTTTTTAACGGCACTTTTGTTTACAACAGCTAATGATATAACCTTTAAAGTAAATAAAAAGAACGCAGGAAGTATTATCGAGCAGGAACCAACGTTTAAGAATGCCTCGCCAGTAATGCTCGAAATGATTGAAAAGGGAATTGTTTAATTTTTAGGAGCTAATCCCGCTATCCGTTCCAATCTTTTGTGGCTGTCCCGAAGCCTCGGGACAGCCACAAAAGGATTTCCACTACTATCGGGGCTATGAAATTCGTTTTCAAAAGAAAATTTATCGGCTGGTTTGTCATCTCGACGAAAGAGAAAATGACAATATTATGTGTTTTGCAATGGATTCGTCCCTCCAAATCAAAATATAAAATCTTTGTGTATCTGCGAAACCTTTGTGAATCTCCGTGAATAGCTGCTTTAAACCAGCTTCACAAACAAATTAGAAGCTATTTTATTCGATATAGACAATTCTCTATCGTCAACTCTGATTCTTAAAGATAAATCGAAGCTTTCTCTGGACAAAAATTCGATTCTGGAACCCAAAGCGATTTCCTGCTTGTCCAGATATTTTAAAAATTCTGAAGAAGTATCTTTAACGCCTACACAAACTCCAACCTGATGTTCAGACAATTCAGAAAGAAGGTGTTTTTCAATCTTAACAATTCGTCCGTTGGCATCCGGAATCGGGTCACCGTGCGGATCTTCTGTCGGATTTCCCAGAAAATCATCCAGACGGTTAATCAATTGCTCTGATTTGATGTGTTCTAATTGTTCCGCAATATCGTGCACCTCATCCCAGGTAAAATTGAGTTTTTCAACAAGAAATACTTCCCATAAACGATGTTTTCTAACAATCATTTTTGCAGCTAGCTTTCCGTTTTCCGTCAGCGAAACACCTTGGTATTTTTTATAATTCACCAAATCTTTCTCAGAAAGCTTTTTCAGCATATCCGTTACAGAGGAAGCTTTTGTTTCCATCATTTCGGCAATAGAATTCGTGCTCACCTCCGTCTCAAGAGAAGCAGTAAGGTGGTAGATCGCTTTTAGGTAGTTTTCTTCTGAAAAAGTCATTTTTTTTAAGGTTCTAAGGTTCTGAGTGGCTAAGGTTCTAAGTTTTGTAAATGCTCAAAGAAAAAATCTTAGAACCTTAGCAGCTTAGTATCTCAGCACCTATTTTTTAACAATCAGCAAAGGTATCGAAATTTTATGTCTCAACTTGTCTACGGTCGTGCCAAAAAGAATATCTTTTAAACCAGTGTGGCCGTGGGTTCCCATAACTAAAACATCAAAATTTCCTTCATTGATAATCTTCGGAATCACGGTGTTAGGTTTTCCAAAACCAAGTTCTGTTTCGATTTTGAAACCCTTCTGCGAAAGCATTTCTTTATATTCTAACAATAATTTTTCGTCGATAGTAGTTTCGTGATCGTCAACATGGCCTCCATACATTAAGGCGCCAACGGTTTCTACAATGTGAATCAGAGTGTATTTTGCATCGATACCGCCCAATTCAAAGGCATTGTTTAGTGCAGCTTCATCGGCTTTAGAAAAATCTACAGAAATAGCTATGTTTTTCTTGTTGTACGTTTCTTTTGGCGTGTATTCGAGCTTTAAATGATGAGGCGAATGATTTTCGATATTCGATTTTGCTCTTGCTATAAAAGGTTTCGCAACGATATAAAGAAGCAAAGCAAGGAAACCAAACGCCAGCGGCACCACAGTAAACCACAGAATTGTAGGATGGCTGGAACTTTCGAGCCATGAAGTAATTTCGTCATAAACTAATTTTGCATTTAATGAAACGATAATCAGGGCAATAATCCAGGCAGCAACCTGAGTTGTTTTAGAAATATGAAATCCCTTCATTTTCGTTTTATCGCTCACAAAATGAATTAGTGGAATAATGGCAAATCCTAATTGCAGACTTAAAATAACCTGGCTCAAAATCAGTAATTTACCGGTAACGCTTTCTCCATAAATTAAAATTACCACAACAGCCGGAACAATAGCAATTAAACGGGTAATAATACGGCGGACCCAAGGCTGAATGCGTAAATTCAAATAGCCTTCCATAACAATTTGTCCCGCCAGCGTTCCGGTAACCGTCGAGCTTTGTCCCGCAGCAATCAAAGCGACGGCAAATAAAATAGGCGCCCATTTGGTTCCCAGTAAAGGTTCAAGAAACTGGTGTGCATCCTGAATTTCAGCAACTTCAAACATTCCGTTTCTATAAAATGTGGCTGCTGCCAAAATCAAAATAGCAGCGTTTACAAAAAAGGCTAAGTTGAGGGCAATTGTCGAATCTATAAAATTATATTTCAATGCTTGTTTGATTCCCGCCGGAGTTCGGTCGAATTTTCGGGTTTGCACCAAAGAAGAGTGCAAATACAAGTTATGAGGCATTACAGTGGCACCAATTATTCCGATAGCAATGTATAAAGCAGCAGAACTCGGAATTGAAGGAACTAATCCGTAAAGTACTTTATCAAGTTCAGGTTCTGCAAAAATCATTTCGAATATGAATGAAAATCCGATAATTGCCACTAAAACAATAATAAAAGCTTCCATCTTTCGGATGCCTTTGTTGATTAGGAATAATAACAGAAACGTATCTAAAACGGTAATTAAAACGCCTTCGATCAGCGGAATATCAAAAAGAAGATTGATTCCGATTGCCATTCCCAATACTTCGGCCAAGTCACAGGCCGCTATAGCGATTTCAGCTAAAAAGTATAAAATATAATTGATGAATTTAGAGTAGGTTTCTCTCGAAGCCTGAGCCAGATCGCGCTGTGTTACAATTCCCAAACGTGCACTTAAACTCTGCAGTAACAAAGCCATTAAGTTGCTCATTAATAAAACCCAAAGCAAAGAATACCCAAACTGGCTGCCTCCGGCAATATCTGTTGCCCAGTTTCCTGGATCCATATATCCTACACTTACAAGGTAAGCCGGGCCCAGAAAGGCTAATATTTTTCTGAATCCTGTTTTTTTATGCTGTGTAGCAACCGATTGGTTTACTTCTTCTAGAGATCGACTCATTGTAAAAATGTTGTTTGAACAAATATATGTAAAAATTACATTCGTTTAACAATATTTTTAGGCAAGTCTAAATCTTAAATGTTAGAATTTAAACAATTCGGGCACAAACCTGATAATGTAAAGTTTATATCGTTGACTTTGTAATTATGCGGTATAATATAACTTGGTTTTACATTTTCAAGACACGTTATCTCATGACAGTTCTCACAGCTAAAATGAGCATGATTATGAATGTGCACTCTTTGCGCATGATGATGGCATTTTGCATATTTTACAGTTCCGTCGAGATCAACAATTTTATGAATGATATCATCATTTACAAGACGGTCTAAGATTCGATAAATAGTTACCCGATCACAAAGATCATTCGTTTGTTTCTGAATTTCGGTATGCGAAAGCGCGGTCTTAGATTTTCCGAAAATCTCTAAAATGGCTGTCTTTGCTACTGTATTTCTCGTCGTTTTCATTATTTAAAGCATTAAAAAATTTATCGCAACTATGTTGCAATTGTAAAAAAGATGTATATTTGCAACAATATTGCATTAACAAAATTTACAAACATGAAGAAAACAACCATCCCTTTTTATGATATTTTAGGAATTTCTAGCGCTGCAATATGTTTGGTTCACTGCCTGCTTTTTCCACTTTTAACTGTACTTCCTTTAGGATTCAGCCACAATCCAATTGTCGATTTGTCGTTTGCAAGTATAGGCTTTTTTGCAATACTCAAAATTATAAAAAAATCAGACCTTTTAACAGCATCAATTCTTATTATTTCGATGGCTTTAATTTGGATGAGTATTTTGAGCGAACTTATATTCGATATTCATTTAGACTTAATTTTAGTTGGAGGAATAGGAATGATTATCGGTCATCTGCTAAATTATAAATCACATAAAAATACAAACCATTAAAATTATTGATATGCTGCCAGAAAAACATTTTGAGGTTATTATAATTGGAGGCAGTTACAGCGGCCTTTCGGCGGCGATGAGCCTGGGTCGTTCCTTGCGAAAAGTGCTGGTAATAGACAGCGATCTGCCGTGTAACAAACAAACACCGTATTCGCATAATTTCATTACTCAGGACGGCGAAAAGCCAGCTGTTATTTCGGAGAAAGCCAAACTGCAGGTTGAACTTTACAAAACAGTTCAGTTTTATAGCGGACTGGCGGTAAGTGCTGTTAAGGTGGAAAATGGATTTGAAATAAAAACAGCATCAAATGAAGTTTTCACCGCTCAAAAACTGCTTTTTGCAACTGGTGTAAAAGACTTGCTTCCGGAAATAAAAGGTTTTGCAGCATGTTGGGGAATTTCGATACTGCACTGTCCGTACTGCCACGGTTATGAAGTAAAAAAGGAAAAAACCGCAATTGCTGCTAACGGCGACATGGGTTTTGAATATGCAAAATTGATTTCGAACTGGACAAAAGATCTAAGATTATTGACTAACGGAAAATCAACTTTAACTTCTGAACAGACAGCTATCCTTAAAAAACATCAAATTGAAATTATTGAAGATGAAATTGAGGCCGTCGAACATGAAAATGGAAATATGCGACAGATTATCTTTAAAAATAATTCGAAAATTGACGTGAAAGCTCTGTATTTCAGACCGCCTTTTGAGCAGCATTGCAAGTTACCTGAAACTTTAGGCTGCAATTTGACTGAACAAGGTTTGATAAATGTTGATATGATGCAGAAAACAAATATTTCAGGGGTTTTTGCGAGTGGCGATTGCGTAATTCAGGCGCGATCTGTGGCAATGGCAGTTTCGTCAGGATCTTTCGCCGGAGCTTCGATCAACAGGGAACTTATTGATGAATATTTTTTATAAGCTTTTAAAAAGCAATTATTTTTTAAGACACTAAAGTTGTTGCCACAGATTTCACAGATTAAAATGATTAATCTTTATAATCCATTAATCAGTGGCAGAAAAAGATCTTGCAACACTTTGAACGAAAGACTTGTAAAGTTTTTATCTTTCAAATCATTATTTATCAAATTTAATTTTTAGATTTGTCTAAATTTAATTTTATAATAATGAAAAACTCAATTTTACTATTGATTTTGTTTAGTTTACAAATTTCGTTTGCTCAGGAAACCACCTCTATTTCTGGTTTTGTTTCTGGTGAAGGAAGGAAATTACAGGCTTCGAACGTTCATTTGATAGGTTCCAGTCACAAAACAGTTACGGATAGTTTGGGTTATTATACGTTAGAAAATATAGCGGTTGGAAATTATACCATTCAGATTTCTCAAATGGGTTTTCAAACTTTGAAGAAGAAAATCGCCGTGAAAAAAGATTCTCTGCAGGTTTTTGATTTTGAATTAACTGATAATGAAAATCAGCTTAACGAAGTTGTGGTTTCCGGAACTTTAAAAGCGGTAAAAAGATTAGAAAGTGCGGTTCCGGTTGAGGTTTATTCGCCTGTTTTCTTCAAAAAGAATCCAACAGCCAGCATTTATGAGGCACTTCAAAATATAAATGGCGTTCGGCCCCAGCTTAATTGCGGGGTTTGTAATACGGGCGATATTCATGTCAATGGTTTGGAAGGCCCTTATACTTTGGTTTTAATTGACGGAATGCCCATTGTAAGCAGTCTTTCGACAGTGTATGGTTTATCAGGAATTCCCAATTCGTTGGTCGAACGCATTGAAATTGTCAAAGGTCCCGCTTCGTCTTTGTACGGCAGCGAAGCTGTTGGCGGTTTAATCAACATTATTACTAAAAACCCAACGAACGCGCCTGTTTTTTCTGCTGATGTTTTTACAACTTCTTACCTGGAAACAAATGTCGATTTGGGAATGAAATTCAATCCGACTAAAAAGGCAACGACACTTTTGGGCTTGAATTATTTCAATTATAATGAAGTTGTCGATAAAGACAAGGATAATTTTACGGATGTTACGCTTTCTGAAAGAATTTCAATTTTTAATAAATGGAGTTTTCTTAGAAATAATAATCGCCTTTTTACGATTGCAGCGCGCGGTATGTACGAAGACCGGTGGGGAGGCGATGTGCGTTGGGAGAAGAAATTTCGTGGGGGCGACGAAATTTACGGCGAAAGTATTTATACCAAAAGAGGAGAATTAATAGGGAGTTATCAATTGCCTTTTGAAGAAAAACTAATGTTTTCGTTCTCCGGAAATGTACATTATCAGGACAGTCGTTACGGAACTACTTCCTATATCGCCAATCAAAAAATAGGATTTCTGCAATTGACCTGGGATAAAAAAATAGGTCGTAATGATTTCCTTGCCGGAATTGCGAATCGTTATTCGTATTATGACGATAATACCACAGCGACCAAAGAAGCTGAAAGCACTTGGCTGCCCGGAATTTTTGTTCAGGATGAAATGACGCTTTCGCCGAAAAGCCAGGTTTTGTTAGGAATGCGTTACGATTATAACTCCATTCACGGCTCAATTTATACGCCAAGAGTGGCTTATCGGTGGAAAAAGAATGATAATACTATTTTTCGTTTGAATGCCGGAACCGGATTTCGGGTTGTAAATTTATTTACTGAAGATCACGCAGCGCTGACGGGTTCTCGAGATGTGGTGATTAAAAGTGATTTGAAACCCGAACAATCTGTAAATGCAAACCTGAATTATATTCAAAAGATAAACTTTACAAACGGAACTTTTATCGGAATTGAAACAACGGCTTTTTATACCCGTTTCAGCAATAAAATCATTTCAGATTACGAAACAGATCCGAATAAAATTATTTACGACAACATCAACGGATATGCAATCAGTCAGGGAATCAGCACAAATGTTGATGTTAATTTTCCAACGGGATTAAAAATGATTCTGGGGGCCACTCTTCTGGATAATAAAAATGTCGAAAACGGAATTTCTGAAAAACCATTTTTAACAGAGAGTTTCACCGCAACCTGGAGCATTTCTTATAAAGTAGCATCTTTAAATTTATTGCTTGATTATACCGGAAATGTTTACAGCCCAATGAAACTGCCTTTATTGAGCGAATTGGATCCCAGAAATTCGAAATCGCCTTGGTACAGCATTCAAAATATTCAATTCACCTATTTTGGATGGAATAATTTTGAGCTTTACGGAGGCATAAAAAACCTTTTGAACTTTACACCCAAGCAAAATAATCCATTTTTGATTTCGAGAACCAACGACCCTTTTGATAAAAATGTGCAATATGATGCGGCAGGAAAAGTGGTCGCTACGCCAGACAATCCGTACGGTTTGACATTTGATACGACTTATGTTTACGGACAAAACCAGACCATTCGCGGGTTCTTTGGGTTGCGATATACGTTACAATAAAGAAAAGCGGCCACGAATTTCTACAAATTAAATTCGCGATATTTGTCCAATTCGTGGCAAAAAAAATCCTTTAATCTGTGGCCAAAGACAAAACAAAATGAAACAGCTGGCATTTATAATCTTCTTCGGAATCACTACAACAGGTTTCTGTCAATTAAAAAGCATCACTTTTGAGCAAATTGATAGTTTACAGCAAATTCAAAAACGTAAAGTAGTGGTTTTCATTCATACCGATTGGTGTCAGTTTTGTCAGAGAATGAAAAGCACCACTTTTAGTAATCAGGAAATTATCCAAAAACTAAACTCAGATTTTTACTTTATTGATTTGGACGCAGAGGAAAAACGGGATATAAAATTCAATAATCAGACTTTTAAATACCTGCCTTCCGGAAACAACGTAGGCGTTCATGAATTGGCTTTGCAGCTCGGAACCGTCAGCAATCAGATAGTTTATCCCGTTTTATGTGTTTTGAATGAAAAAAACGAAATTATCATGCAATACAGCAGCTATCTTAACCCAAAGGATTTTAAACTGCTTTTAGAAAAATTGAAAGAATAAATTTTCTTATTTTTGAAGATGAATTCTCCACAAATCAAACACTTCGACTATATTTTTACCGGAACAGGTTTATCGGCATTAATGACTGTTTATAAGATGGCATTGTCTGGAAAATTCGCAGCTAAATCTATTTTATTATTAGATGAAAATGCCAAAAAGACCAATGACAGAACCTGGTGTTTTTGGTCTGAAAATGAAACGATTTGGGAGAATGTAATTTCTAAAAAATGGGATTTGGCGTTATTTGCCAATGAAGATTTCAAACGTGATTTGGCGTTGAAGCCTTATCAATACAATCAAATTCGCGGATTAGACTTTTATAATTTTGTTTTTGAAGCCATTTCAAAACAGGCGAATATTACTTTTTTAACTGAAAAAGTAACTGATATCAACGAACTCGAAACGCATGTTTTTGTGGGCACCGAAGCGAATCGTTATACTTGTAATTATTTATTCAACAGTATTTATACCAAAACTTTGGCTTTAAGCCAAACCAAATATCCTGTTTTACAGCAGCATTTTGTAGGTTGGTTTGTAAAAACTGAAGCGGCAATATTCAATCCCGGGCAGGCCACTTTCATGGATTTTTCTGTAGAGCAAAAAGGGAATACACGATTTATGTATGTTTTGCCCACATCTAAAACAGAAGCTTTAGTAGAATATACTTTGTTTTCTGAAAAACTTCTTTCAAAAGAAGAATATGAAAATGAGATTCAAATTTATCTCAAAAATTTAGGAGCCGGCCACTATGATATTACCGAAAAGGAGCAGGGAAGTATTCCGATGACATCTTATCCTTTTTGGAATAAAAACACGAAAAGAGTATTAAATACGGGAACTGCCGGTGGGTGGACAAAGGCAAGTACCGGTTATACTTTTAAAAACTCGGATAAAAAATCTTCTAGATTGGTTGCGTTTATTCAAAATGAAAATCCAAATATGGCTTCATTTCATAAGAAGAATAGATTTTGGTTTTATGATTTACTGCTTTTGGATATATTGCATCGCCGCAATGAATTAGGAAGTTCTGTTTTTTCTTCTTTATTCAAAAAAGGAAATCCGGCTTTAATCTTTAAGTTTTTAGATGAAGAAACCAATTTTATCGAAGATTTTCAAGTGATTCTAAAATGTCCTAAAGTGCCTTTTATCGCGGCTTTGTTTAGGGTATTATTCAAATAAAAAAAAATTCATGCTGGTGTTTTACCAAAGAGTTCGCATTTTTTTTGTAATGGCAGAATGGTGTAAAGTTTTTTCGCAATATTATCATTCTGATTCAGAAAGAATCTTCTCAACAAGCTCTAAAAAGATGATCCCTTTCTATGCATTTTTTGTGGTTAACACTTCTAAAAACTTCAATCACAACAAACGATTCTTTCATCGTAAAAAATAGGGCGTACCTTAAAAATAGCTGATTTTATTCCGAAAACAAAAAACAAGTTTCATCGATTTAAATTGATTTTGTTTGAATAAAAAATGCCTTATCTTCTCATTTTAATAACTTTTTGAGGCGGTTCTAAAGCCGTCTTAACATTTAGATTTGTTATTCTAAAATAATATTGTAATCATTATTAAACGATAATGATAGTTGGTTTTTTAACGATACAAAAATCGTATAAGCTGTAGGGGAAAAAAGGAGTAAGATATTGAGAAGAACAAGGCAGTTCTACTATAATCGGTCATTTACGATAATGAATTAATCAGCAAATTATGGGAATTTCAAAACACTTAAATTTTGATATAGAAACAGAGGAAATAGGAAAAATTTGCAAAGCACTGGGACATTCTACGCGAATTGAAATTATGACCCTTTTATGGAAAAGAAACAATAGAACTTGTGGTGAAATTGTCGAATTGATTCCATTGGCACAATCCACAATATCAAAACATTTACTAGAATTAAAAAAAGCAAATCTGGTAAATGTAAAAAACGTAGGGAAGAAAACAATTTACTCTATTGAAGTAGATAAGATACAAATGCTCAAAAAATATTTGACAAGTTATCTTTCAACCATTGAAATTGCTGAAAAAAATAAATCAACCGTTTCTGACACCAGACATAGAATACGAGGCAAAAAAAGTTATTTAAAAGAGTATAACTATCAATTTCCTGATAAAAGAATAAGAGAATCAGCGGTTTAAAATGCAGCGTAGTTGTATTCGATTTAGATCTAATATCGAACTATAACAAAACTTTATACTTCATATTAAGTAGTTGCGAGTAAACTTTGTAACTTTGCAACTTCAAAAGTAAAATTTAAAAATAAAAAATATGTATCCAGAAGAAATGGTAAAACCAATGCAGGCAGAATTGACTGCTGCAGGTTTTCAAGATTTACATAGTGCTGACGCTGTAGAGAATGCTATCAAAGCCGAAGGTACCACTTTAGTTGTTGTAAACTCTGTTTGCGGTTGTGCGGCAAGAAATGCACGTCCGGGAGCAAAAATGAGTTTAGAAGGCGCTAAGAAACCAGATCACTTAATCACTGTTTTTGCAGGTGTTGACAAAGAAGCTGTTGATGCTGCAAGACAACATATGTTTCCTTTTCCTCCATCATCGCCATCTATGGCTTTGTTCAAAAACGGAGAATTGGTTCACATGTTAGAACGTCACCACATCGAAGGACGTCCAGCTGAGCTAATCGCTGAGAATTTGCAAGATGCGTTTAACGAATTCTGCTAATTTTTAGGGACTGAGGTTCTGAGCTGCTAAGGTTCTGAGATTTAGGTTCAAAGATTAAAAGCACTATAGCAATATAGTGCTTTTTTGTTTTTTATAAAATTTCGGGCAGAACCTTAGAATCTCAGTATCTCAGAACCTTTGTTCCTTTGAACCTTTTTCATACCTTTGCACCTCAAAAAATAACTTTTTCACTTAAAACCTGTTTATAGCATGCAACTGTACAACACTTTAAGCGCAGAAGAAAGAGCCATCATGATCGATGATGCCGGTAAACAACGACTCACGTTGTCTTTCTATGCGTATGCCAAAATTCAAGATCCCAAAAAATTTCGTGATGATTTATTTGTAGCCTGGAATAAGCTCGATGCTTTAGGCCGAATTTACGTTGCCACAGAAGGAATAAACGCTCAGATGAGTATTCCTGAAGAAAATTTGGAGGCTTTCAGAGCAACTCTTGAAATTTATGATTTCATGAAAGGCATACGATTGAATGAAGCGGTAGAACATGATGATCATTCCTTTTTAAAATTGACTATTAAAGTTCGCGATAAAATCGTTGCCGACGGTTTGAGCGATGAAACTTTTGATGTAACCAATATTGGCGTTCACCTGAAGGCCGCAGAGTTTAATGAAATTCTGGATGATCCAAATACAATTGTAGTTGATTTTAGAAATCATTATGAAAGTGAAGTAGGGCATTTTAAAAACGCCATTACCCCGGATGTTGAAACTTTTAGAGAAAGTCTGCCAATTATCAACGAGCAGCTTCAAAACCATAAAGAAGATAAAAATCTTGTCATGTACTGCACCGGAGGAATTCGTTGCGAAAAAGCAAGCGCTTATTTTAAACATCAGGGTTTTAAAAATGTTTATCAACTAGAAGGCGGCATTATTAATTACGCCAAACAAATTGAAGCTGAAGGTTTAGAAAGCAAATTCATCGGTAAGAACTTTGTATTCGATAATCGTCTTGGCGAAAGAATCACCGATGATATTATTTCACAATGCCACCAATGCGGCAAACCGTGTGACAATCATACCAATTGCGAAAATGACGGCTGTCATTTATTGTTTATTCAATGTGATGAATGTAAAGCTGCAATGGAAAATTGCTGTTCTACAGAATGCCTTGAAATTATCCACATGCCGTTAGTTGACCAGGTTCGCCTGAGAACGGGAAAACAAGTGGGGAATAAAGTGTTTAGAAAAGGCAAATCGGAAAACCTAAAATTCAAACATTCAGGTGAATTATCAGATGTCGCTTTAGCTGCTTCAGAAAAACCAGCCGATATTCGTCAGAAAATAAAAGTAAAGAAAGTATTACTTGGAAAAGCAGCACATTATTACGTAAAAGCACACGTTGGCCTTTTTACTATTGAAAGCCACTCGCTGAATATTGGCGATAAAATCTTAATTTCCGGACCAACGACAGGTAATCAGGAATTAGTTTTAGAAAAAATGATTGTCAATGAAAAGGAAGCTGCAATTGCCGCAATTGGAGATAAAGTTACTTTTGAAATTCCTTTTCGTATTCGTTTGTCAGATAAATTGTATAAAATAATGTAAAAAATTGTAAATTAGCCGCAAATTTAGGCTAGTTTATAGGTCACAATCTTTTACCAAATTATGGATCCATGCAATTTGGGCAACCAAATACCGTCAGGAATTAATTGATTTTCAATTGAGAAAAAACTGTAAGATTTCATTTGGCAAGAGTTAACTGAACTCGGATGTTCCGTTAGAATCATTAATGGAATGCCGGATCATATACATGTTTTATTTTTACAAAATCCACAAAAAACTATTTCAGACATTGTAAAGCAAATAAAAGGAAGTTCTTCTCATTTTATAAATGGAGAAGAACTTATCCTTGAAAAATTTGCATGGCAAACTGGCTATGTGGCTTTTTCTGTCAGCGAGTCCCAATTAGATGCCGCTTATAATTATATTAAAAATCAAAAGCAACATCATCTTAAGAAAAATGGACAAGATGGACAAGATGGATTTGATGAGTTTGTGAAATTGCATGGCTTGGTGGATAAATGATTACCCATTGATACATTTTCCGTGGTTGAAACCACGGGCTATATTGAAATTATGCTGAGAAAAACATAGCCTGCGGTTTCAACCGCATGGTAATTATTAGGTGTACACAGTTTTTAAAATTAAAAATGCTTAATTGGTACATTTCCCGTGGTTGAAACCACGGGCTAGATTTAAAAAAATGTATACAAGATCAATACATTTTCAAAGGTTTCGCTCATTAGAAGAAAATATAAATAAAATGACCCTCACTAATAAAATAGAACTTATGGCTCCCGCTGGGAGCTTTGAGTCACTTCAGGCAGCGCTCGATAATGGCGCAGATTCAATCTACTTTGGTGTAGAACAGCTCAATATGCGGGCGCGTTCAACTGTAAATTTTACTATGGATGATTTACAGGAAATCGCCAATCGATGCGAGACTAAAAACGTTAGAAGCTATCTTACCTTAAATACGATTATTTATGATCATGATTTATCCGTGGTCAAAACATTATTGAATAAGGCCAAAGAAGCCAATATTACTGCCGTAATTGCTTCTGATCAAGCTGTAATTGCTATGGCAAGATCAATTGGAATGGAAGTTCACATTTCAACACAGCTCAACATAACCAATATCGAAACCATAAAATTCTACAGTTTATTTGCCGATACTATGGTTTTAAGCCGTGAATTGAGTTTACGCCAAGTAAAAAACATTACAGCTCAAATTGAAAAAGAAGAAATAAAAGGGCCAAATGGCAATTTAGTCGAGATTGAAATTTTTGGACACGGTGCTTTATGTATGGCGGTTTCGGGAAAATGTTATTTGAGTCTGCATTCGCATAATTCATCTGCAAACCGCGGCGCATGCAAACAAAACTGTCGTAAAAAATATACCGTTATCGATCAGGAAACTGGTTTTGAAATAGAATTGGATAATGAATACATGATGTCGCCCAAAGATTTGTGTACAATTGATTTCTTAGATCAGGTTATCGATTCCGGAATTCAGGTTTTAAAAATAGAAGGACGAGGCCGCGCGCCGGAATATGTGGCAACAGTAATAAAAACCTATCGAGAAGCTATCGATGCATATTACGACGGAACTTTCTCTGAACAAAAAATTACGGTCTGGATACAGGCTTTAGAAACGGTTTACAATCGCGGTTTCTGGTCAGGATATTATCTGGGTCAGGAATTAGGCGAGTGGAGTGATATTCCAGGATCTGCAGCAACTCAGAAAAAGGTGTATGTTGGAAAAGGAACACATTATTTCCCAAAAGCCAACGTTGGTCAATTTAAAATTGAAGCATATGATATTAAAATTGGCGATAAAATCTTGATAACAGGACCAAGTACAGGTGCTCAGGAAATGATTATCAATGAAATGTTTGTAAACGATCTTGAAGCCGGGAAAGCAACAAAAGGTGACGATTGTACTTTCAAAATGCCGTTCAGAATCAGAATGTCTGATAAATTATATAAAATCGTTGAAGCATAATGGTGATTGTAACATTACAAAGAGACAAATGTATCGGGTGTAATTACTGCGTCGAGATGGATCCGATTCATTTTCAAATGTCAAAAAAAGATGGAAAATCGGTTTTGATTCATTCGAAAGATGCAAAAGGATTTTTTACATTAAAATCTAATAATCATGCCATTGCAGAAAGTTTTGAATTGGCAGCAAAAGCCTGTCCGGTCAAGATTATTACGGTTAAAGAAACTTAGTATTTAATTATAATAATATAAAAGAGCCGCATAATTGCGGCTCTTTTGTTTTAGATTTTACAATAAAGGGTAATCTTATTAAAACCAATCATTCAGTACCTAATAAATCTTCATTTTTTACTGCTTCTGTATTTTCTGTACTCTCGATAGATTCCTCGACCTTCCAAAATAGGGCAATATGAAGGTTGTAAAAACCGATAGCCGCATACGATGCAACGCTGAAATAATAGAGACCTGTGGGTATATCCTGAAATAAAAATACTACCACTGCTATTCCCAATAGACCAAGAGTGATCCAAATACCAATTCTTAGATATAAAATAAGACTATACATCAGGATAATTGTTCCTAATATTAAAATTGGGTTTTCGCTTGTTACATCTAATCTTACATATTTGTAAATTGCATATACAACTAGCGAAAATAGAATAAACAGCTGCAATGACGATCGGTTTCGTTCGTCTCTGTCTTGTATTATAAAATCTTCAGTATTAGTAAATGCTGCACTTTTGCGATACACAAACATTAAGGGAGCTATATTGACTATTGGTACAAAACTTAATAAGTAAATCCATAAAGGTCTTCTTCCTAACGCACCTAGCTGCACAAGCAATAACTGGGAAAATAGTAGATAAACAAATGCTATTTTGAAAATATTGATAAGAATAATATAGAGATTAAAAAGAAAACTCCAATTAGTAAAATCTATATCATTAAACCAATACATGGAAAAATTCTCGGTAAAGTAAAAATGGAGCGCGAGTAAAGAGGTGAAAAGAAGTAAAAAATGTGCCGTAAATTGTTCCTTATTCAATAAGGAAATCGAAGGCATTTTTAAAAAATTCTTAAATGAAAATCCTGCATCTATTACAAAGAAAAAGTAAAAAACAGTTAACGGTATAAATATTCCGGTAAGTGTCATGCCGTACTTGTAAACGGGAGAAAAAACCTCATTCATCAATAGTACAGAGGCTATTTTTTGGTACAATGTGTGGATACTTACAATTACAAACATACCGATTAGATATCCTGTAAAGCTTAGTTTTTTTCCATACAGGATTTTTCCTCTCAATAAACCATACAAGCTATAAAAAGACAAATAACCAAGAATGGAGTAAACTGCATAAAATGCGCTGCCCTTTCCTGACTCGTAAAGATCTGAATAGGTACTGATAAGAGTTACTGCTATTGATGGTAAACCAAGTAAAAGAATAATTTTGATTTTATCGTACTTCTCTTCAGTTACAGCTTCCCAGCACAGCAGCACTAAAATAATTAGTATTTCAATGAGCATGTTAATAGTATTTGCCCAAACAGGAGCGTCATGCACATTGTTATAAGAGTCTAATAAACTTCCTAATCCGTTATTGACTTGATGTATATAAGAAAAATTATTGATGATAAATTGTTTGATGAGCAGCAATAAGGCAATAATTGCCAGAGGAAAAATAATCTTCTTAAATTTTGGCAAATTAAAAAGCTCAAAATAGTTTCCTTCCTCTTTTGGGTTTTCAGCTAAATTTATTTTTTCGGTAGTATTCATTGGGGTTTTAAGTTTGTTTTTATAAGGTTAATTTAAAAATTTTGCATATTTTCTTATCGCGAAATCTTATATAATAGACGCAGTAAACATAACAAATTTTAAGTTCCTGTTTAAAAAAAAGCTTTTTCTTCGATCGCATTATTGTATTTTGCTAATACCTAAAAGGCGATCAAGCCAATGATAATAGGTGTTTTGAATATCTGATGTTTGAAGAGCTGTTAAAAAAAACAAATTATTCTTTAGTAACGTTTAACAACTTAGAATTTATCAATCCGGATAAACTGCCTTTTTTAGCCAATCCCTGCCAGTCTGATATTTTACCGTTTACAGTAATTTTAATTCCGGTTCCATTCGGCGTTTCATATAGCAGGTATTTTATATTACCGCTGTTAAACTCCAATTCGTAACCTGTATTTTTTTTCCTGAATTTGAATACAGCTTTTCCCGATTTTGCAGCACTTGAAGGATGTGCGAAAGAAATAAATTTATATTCATCGTTTTGTTGAAAAGCGTAATACAATATATTTTCAACTTTAAATAGAAGGACTCTTCCTTTTCCGTTTTTTGTGTTGAATGAAAGCACTTTGTCCAGCTCTGGTTCATAAATGGATAAAGAAGTAAAAGGAACCAACTTATTGTTTTCTAACTTCTTGCCCGTTATTTTTGAAAAAGGAAATGTATCAAATCCATCTTCTTCAAAACTGGATAGTAATTTGGCTTCTGTACCTGAAACGCTGTAGTACGCAAAAGCATGTAAAGCCGCGCCGCCACTGGCAGACGTTATAAGTCGTTTGCTTTTAGTATTTATCTCGAATGATCCTCCACGCATACAATAGGCATCATTATAAACCTCGCTTATACTTTGACTAACCCCAAAAGCAGTTGTAGTATTAACAAAAATGAGCGAGGTAGCGAGAGGCGAATAACAACCTTCATCATTAATCTCGGTTTCATGAATTATAATATCTTGTCTGCCGTCAAAATTAACATCACCCAATATGCGAATATTACTGTCTGGAATGCTTTTAAATGCGGCCGTTTTTGCTGTTTTACTTATTTGAGATACAGACAATTCTTTTGAACCATATTCCAATACTGCTTTTTTACTCGTGTTTTCAGTAAGCTTGTAATATTCTTTTGTTTCTGAGCCTGCTGTATGACGCACAAAATACAAAGTATAGCCTTTCATAAAATCATTAATTATAAAAGCTTTTTGCGCGTATGCGCCATTGATTTTTGCTAAAAGAAAAAATAGTAAACAAATCTTTAGTTTCATATTTTGATACGTTTAATTTTGGTTCAATTCTTCGAAATTGATGTATTTGTCTATATGTCCATTAATTGTAATCGAACTGTTTTCGAGTAATTCAGAATTCATTATTCCGGTTTTTGAAGCACTGAATTTAATTTCCAGGCCGCTGATAATAGATCGTTCCGTAACATAATGTGATTTTAGTATCACATATCTTCCAGTGTTTGCAATCTTTTTTGCTGCTAATGGCTCATAATCATAGTTTTTTTCTGTTGTTGTTGATGTTTTCAACAAGACGCTTTTAGTGATAGAAATTTGGTTTACTTCTTTTAAGTTGTTCCAATAAATCATTGTTTCTTTATCAAAATTTCCTTTTTCACTTAAGTGAATATCATCTTCATTAATTTCTGTTATCGGCGCGACACTTCCTAAAAAGTATGATTTCCCGTTTGTCAGGATCACTTCAAACTTAAAAAGATGATCTGACTGAATATTATCCTTGCCGTACTTTGTAGTTGTTGTATAATACAGCTCTTGCTTTTGTATAAAATCAAGAATAGTATCGTTGACTTTTATTTTAATATCCTTACTTGCAATTACATCTCCATCTTTATCATAAAGACTAACTGATATACTATTGTCTTTTTTGTTTGTGAGGTCCTGAATTATTTCAATCTTTGCACTGATCGCTGATAAATCACCCACTTTAGCATTTGATAAAGGAGAGTTGCAGGCAGTTAGGAGCAATAAAAGAACAGTGATAAAAATCGCAGTGAAATGTTTCATTAATTTGGTGTTGCATGAGTAAATTCCAATTGGGCATTCCTGCAAATGTCAGACAGTTATATTCAAATTTAATTGAAATTACTGTTTACTATCGAAATTCGCGTTCTTATTTTCATTTATTATTTTCCCTTCGTTTAATTCAATCTAATACTATTAAAAAAAAAGCCTATTTTGTCTTACAGATTATAGCCTTTAGTATTTAACGAAGCATTAGTAGTAATGGATAAAAAGCAAACTAAAAAAAATACTATCTTTACCGATCAAACGTTTATGAACTTAAGCTGCATTTTTGCAGCACTACATATATAATTATGGCATGTACAAGTTGTTCAACCTCAGATGGCGGTGTGCCAAAGGGTTGTAAAAATAATGGGACTTGCGGCACCGATAGCTGCAATAAATTAACGGTTTTTGACTGGCTTTCGAACATGAGTCCGTCTAATGGAGAGGCAATTTTTGATTGTGTTGAGGTTCGTTTTAAAAACGGACGCAAGGAATTTTTTAGAAATTCAGAAAAATTAACGTTAAGTATTGGTGATATTGTTGCAACTGTAGCTTCGCCAGGACATGATATTGGAATTGTTACTTTGACAGGAGAATTGGTTAAAATTCAAATGAAGAAAAAAGGTGTAAACCATGAAAGTAACGAAATTCCGAAAATTTATAGAAAAGCTTCTCAAAAAGACATTGATATTTGGTCTGTAGCGCGTGATCGTGAAGAACCAATGAAAGTTCGTGCCCGAGAACTGGCAATTCAGCACAAGTTAGAAATGAAAATTTCGGATATTGAATTTCAGGGCGACGGATCAAAAGCTACGTTTTATTACACAGCAAATGACAGAGTCGATTTTAGACTTTTGATTAAAGATTTTGCAAAAGAATTCAGTACAAGAGTCGAAATGAAACAAGTTGGTTTCCGTCAGGAAGCAGCTCGTTTAGGCGGTATTGGTTCTTGCGGAAGAGAACTTTGCTGTTCGACCTGGCTTACTGATTTTAGAAGTGTCAATACGTCGGCGGCGCGTTATCAGCAGTTATCTTTAAATCCACAAAAATTAGCCGGACAATGCGGAAAATTAAAGTGCTGTTTAAATTACGAGCTTGATACGTACATGGATGCATTGAAAGATTTCCCGGATTACGACACAAAATTAGTAACGGAAAAAGGAGATGCCATCTGTCAGAAACAAGATATTTTTAAAGGATTAATGTGGTTTGCTTACACGAACAATTTTGCAAACTGGCATGTGCTGAAAATTGATCAGGTAAAAGAAATTATTGCCGAGAATAAATTAAAAAACAAAGTATCTTCATTAGAAGATTTTGCAATTGAAGTACTTTCAGAACCTGAAAAAGACTTTAATAATGCAATGGGTCAGGAAAGCTTAACTCGTTTTGACCAGCCAAAAAGAAAGAAAAAACCAAATCGCAAACGCAAACCTGAGGCTGAGGGAGCGGTTGCAGTGACTCCAAATAAACCGCAGCAAGGAAATAATAATAATAAGAATAATAAACCAGCTGGCGGCAATCCGAATAATCCAAATAAACAGAATAAACCGCACAACAAGCAAAATCAATCGAATAAACCCAATAATTCGAATGAGAATAAGCCGGCGGAGCCAAGAAAACCTATAATTATTACTAAAAATGAGAATAAAAAATAGCGGAATTCTTCTATTGGCAGCAATACTTCTTTTTTCTTGTGATAAAAAAAGAGTATTTGATGAGTACAAGTCTGTTGGAAGTGCGTGGCACAAAGACAGCATTGTTACCTTTGACCTGCCGGTTTTAGATTCTACCAAAAAGTACAATTTATTTGTAAATTTGAGAGACAATAACAATTATCCGTTCAAAAATTTGTTTTTAATCGTGGCTCTCGAAACGCCAAGCGGCTTTACAAAAGTAGACACCTTAGAATATGAGATGGCATTACCTGACGGAACTTTGATGGGAAATGGTTTCAGTGATATAAAAGAAAGTAAACTGTATTATAAAGAAAACGTCAAGTTTAGAGGAAAATACAAAATACACATCAAGCAAGCCGTTAGAGAATCAGGTAAAATTCCTGGTGTTGAGGCTTTAGAAGGTATTACTGACGTAGGTTTTAGAATAGAACAAAAAGATTAGAAAAATAGTTATGGCTGCTAAGAAAAACAATCAAACAAATACCACAAAAGATATCAACTACTATAAAAAGAAATTCTGGAGAATTTTTGCTTATACATTGTTAGGGATATTAGCCTTCTTTTTATTTGCCTCATGGGGACTATTCGGTTCCATGCCTTCATTTGAAGATTTGGAAAATCCGGATTCTAATCTGGCTACCGAAATTATTTCATCTGATGGTGTTGTAATTGGTAAATATTTCAAAACCAACAGATCACAGCTAAAATATTCAGATTTGCCAAAAAATCTGGTAGAAGCCCTGGTTGCCACCGAAGATGCCCGTTTTTATGAACATTCAGGAATTGACGGACGCGGTACTTTAAGAGCCGTTTTTACTTTAGGAACCAATGGTGGAGCAAGTACCTTAACACAGCAGTTAGCAAAACAATTATTTCACGGAGAAGGATCTAAGTTTCTGCCGTTTAGAATTGTACAAAAAATAAAAGAATGGATTATCGCCATTCGTCTGGAAAGGCAATATACCAAAAACGAAATTTTGGCTATGTATTGTAACGTTTATGATTTCGGAAATTATTCTGTTGGAGTAAGTTCTGCGGCACAAACGTATTTCTCAAAAGATCCAAAAGATCTAACGATGGATGAATCAGCAATTTTAGTCGGAATGTTCAAAAACTCTGGATTATATAATCCGGTTCGTAATCCTGAAGGCGTAAAAAATCGCCGAAATGTTGTGCTTTCGCAGATGGAAAAAGCAAAAATGATTACCGCTGCAGAGAAAGTAAGACTACAGGCACTGCCAATTGCCTTAAAATTTAAATTAGAAAGCCACCGCGAAGGAACTGCTACTTATTTTAGAGAATTTTTACGTGATTACATGAAAAAATGGATGTCTGAAAATAAAAAACCGGACGGATCAGATTATGATATCTACAAAGATGGTTTGAAAATTTACACCACTATCGATTCAAGAATGCAATTGCACGCTGAAGAAGCAGTTTCTGAACACATGAAAAACCTGCAGCAACAGTTTTTTATTGAAATGAAAACCAATAAAAACGCACCTTTCGTAAACATCACACAAGCTGAAACAGAAAGGATCATGATGCAGGCGATGAAAAATTCGACACGCTGGGCCATCATGAAAGATATGGATAAAAGTGAAGATGATATCATTGCTTCTTTCAAAGTAAAAACAAAAATGCGCATCTTTACCTGGAAAGGCGAACGTGATACTACAATGACTCCAATGGATTCTATTCGTTATTTCAAACACTTTTTGCAGTCAGGTTTAATGGCAATGGAGCCCCAAACCGGAAACATCAAAGCATGGGTTGGAGGAATCAATTATAAATATTTCCAATATGATCACGTAGGACAGGGAGCGAGACAAGTAGGTTCTACATTTAAGCCATTTGTGTACGCAACTGCCATTGAGCAGCTGAATATGTCTCCTTGTGATTCAATTCTTGACGGGCCATTCATGATTCATAAAGGACGTCATAATGTTACAGCAGATTGGGAACCAAGAAACTCAGACAACAGATACCGCGGCATGGTAACTTTAAAACAAGGTTTGGCCAATTCGATCAATACGGTTTCTGCGAAATTAATAGATCGAGTAGGACCGGAAGCTGTTGTAGAACTTACACATAAATTAGGAGTAAAAACCGAAATTCCGGCACAGCCTTCAATTGCGCTTGGAGCCGTAGATATTACGGTGGAAGATATGGTTGCGGCTTACAGTACCTTTGCTAATCAGGGAGTGTATGTAAAGCCACAATTTTTAAGCCGTATCGAAAATAAAAGCGGAGAGGTGATTTACGAACCAATTCCGGAATCTCATGACGTATTAAACAAAGATATTGCCTTTGCGGTAATCAAATTACTTCAAGGTGTTACAGAAACCGGTTCTGGTGCACGTTTACGTACACAGGGCGGAGGAAGCGGCGATAACCGCTGGACAGGATATCCGTATATGTTTACAAACCCAATTGCCGGTAAAACAGGAACAACACAAAACCAGTCTGATGGTTGGTTCATGGGAATGGTTCCTAACTTGGTAACCGGAGTTTGGGTAGGATGTGAAGACCGTTCGGCACGTTTCAAAAGTTTAACGTACGGACAGGGAGCAACGGCTGCCTTGCCAATTTGGGGTTACTTTATGAAGCTTTGTTATGCAGATCCGGGACTTAAAGTTTCAAAATCTGAGTTTGAGCGTCCGGCAAATCTTTCTATAAAAGTTGATTGCTACAGCAGGCCTGCCGTTGTAAAAGATACTACCGCAACAGAACAAAATACAGACGAATTCGAGTTGTAAAAATATTTCAGAAGCATCAAAAAGGACCAATTCATAAAATGAGTTGGTTCTTTTTTGTTTTACTACACTGCTAAAATGCTTTCAATTTGAACATTATTAGACCTAAATAATAATAAAGTTTCTAGCGAAATTAACTCAAAAAACACATTTTTTGTAATAAAAAACTTAATTTAAATTTATTTATTGAATATAAATTCTTATGTTTGATTAAATATGTCTATCTTATTTTTTTCTGGCCAGACAAATTAAGAAACATGAAATACCACATCTTTTAATTAGCAGGGATTCATAAATCCTTTTCAGCCCAGCATAATGTAAAATGAACAGGAGGAAAACACTCCAGAAACACTTGCATTTTTAAGGCAGGCTGTTATTGCTCTTAAAGCCGGTGGAAATGTTGATTACTGGTCTAGGGTAATTGTGGATAGATCGCTTAGGGATAACCCATGCCTTTATGGGGTGTATACTAAACTTGGGCAGGCACCAACTTTTGACCGTTATTTAAGAAAGTTTGATAGTGATTTTTCTGTGGCTGATTTGAAATTGAGTGCAGGTGCAAACCCAAATCATCGTCATGCAAATGCAGTGACCTATGAGCCAGAAAATTTTTTGATAGAAACAAGATTTAATCCTGACAACCTAAATCGACCATCATTAGATATCGCCAGAACATTTATTCATGAATTAATACATGCCGAAATGTATAGAAAATTACTAAGCTGTTCCAGACTTCCTCATGTAAATGTTAATAATATGAGCAATGCTCAATGGCAAGTCTATATTAATAATTTAAAAGATGACTTTCCAAGTCTTTTTGATTATTATATGAGATATTTGTATAACGTTCCTACAAATCAGCAAGTCTCAGAGCCACAACACGAATTAATGGCGCAGCATTATAGACAAATTGTTGTTCAGGTATTGAAGCAATACGATGGTAATGCACATTCAGATGAGCTTTATAACGCATTAGCCTGGATTGGACTGATGGGAGAGGGAATATTTAATCCAACAACAGCCTTACCTTCAAATCCATCAGTTGCATGGGGCAAATTACCTTTATCTGATAGATTGAACATCAAGGCTACATATGATAACTTTATTAATTCAAATCCGCCATGTCAATAAAAAAATATTTTTGCATCTTAATCTTAATCACAACAAATTGTTCTTTTTCACAAATCAAGCAAACTGATTCAGTTGTTTTATTTTTAAATCTTAAAAGTACAACGATTACATATAGTTTTTCTAAGGATACAACCGATGCTTCTTTTGGAATTTACAGAAAAGGATTTGAAACAAAAAAATTACGAGATAATGCAATGAAACCTTATCGTTATAGAGGTAAAAACAGGATTAAAAATTTTGAGGATTTGAAAAAAGCAAATCCAAAACTTCTGCCTAAAGATGGACCCCGTCCAAGTTTTTCTTTAAATTTTTGGTCAATAGGGGAAAAACCTCTGTATCTCGAATCTCTTGTAGGAGTGAATTATGTAACCGAAGAAGAATTTAGGAATAATGAATTAAATTATTCATCGAAAAAGCTTTTTATACTGCATAAACTTGATAACGGAATATATTTAAAATGGAATGTAAGTCCAATACCAGAAGAATAATTCACTTAAATTAAAATCAATGCTGTTTACTTAAGAAAAAATATAAAACAGCATTGATTTTAAATTAATAACCTTATGAAAAGGAAGATAACAATTATAGTGATACTTTTTTGCTTATTTACTTCATGTGGAACTTTTAAGAGATCTAAATTTGAATACCAATTTGGCAAAGAAGGATCTGAATGGATTAACATGTACAAAACAGAAGTGTTTTTTACATGTTTAAGAAAAAGTTATGAAAATCCGGATATTTTTAAATTGATTGCAGAAAAAGATCTTCAAGTGCCTTATGAACCTATCATGTCTGAATATGATAGAATAGATTCACTGACATCAAAAATAATAAAAAATATTCCAAAACCTGTGTATCCGCATTGCGATGATTGTAGTGAAAAAGAAAAGCACGAGATTTTAAAGAAAAATTATTTCTGCGCTACTTGTTTAAATTATTATGCTAGTAGTGAATTAGATTCTATTGCTAAAAAAGCTTACAAAAGTTATTTAAAATCTGAAATTGACGTATCGCATTAGATAGTAAACCTAACAACAAATGAGAAATTTGAAGAATTCTAATCAACCCTGTCAGCCATGAGAAATAAAATCATAATTTTTTTATTGTTCAATTTTTATTTATCATATTCTCAAAATTGTAAGAACCCTAAGGAATTAAATATTCTAATAATTACGAATGAAAAATTAATAAAATCCTTTAAATTAAATAAGGATACCACTAACCTTTTGATAGATATTTATATTAATGGGTATGAATCAAAAAAGAAGAGAGAGAAAACTATCTCTGAATATAAAAAAGGCAATTACATTAGAACAAGTATTGGTGGACCACCTCCTTTTTTTATGACTTTTGAAAGTTTTAAAAAACCTAAAAAATTAATTTCACTCGATGGTATTAATTATATATCAACGACAAAATTTGTTAAAGACTGTTTAGAAAGAACTAATCCCACTTATATATAAACAATCTGATGGAACATATTTAAAATGGAAATGTTTTGATGAAATGAATATTGAGTAAATATTTAATGTAAAAATAAGGCTCCACATTGGAATTGATTCAATGTGGAGCCTCTTGTAGCTTTCTTGATATGGAGTGAGTAATAATGATCTGATAAATCAGTTAACAAGCAGTTTTAAATTATCCTTTTACGCTTTCTGAATTTAGAAAGTGTAAAAGGATTTTTTTGATAGCACAGTTTTATTTTTTACGAAATCGATATAATTAAATCTAAAAATCTTATTTTTATCAAAAATATTCGGTAATAAAGACAGTTTGTTATGATAACAAAAAAAGTAAATAATGTTCAGGAGGCAATTAACGGAATCGAAAACAGCATGACCATTATGTTTGGCGGTTTTGGATTGTGCGGTATTCCTGAAAATACAATTGCAGCCTTAGTAAATACAACCATTTCAGATTTAACTTGTATTTCTAATAATGCAGGTGTCGATGATTTTGGTTTGGGATTGCTTTTGCAGAAGAAACAAATCAAAAAAATGATATCATCTTATGTTGGAGAAAATGCGGAGTTCGAACGTCAGATGCTTTCCGGAGAATTGGAAGTAGAGTTAACGCCGCAAGGAACTTTAGCAGAACGCTGTCGTGCAGCACAAGCCGGAATTCCCGCTTTCTTTACGCCTGCTGGTTACGGAACTGAAGTTGCCGAAGGAAAAGAAGTACGTGAATTCAACGGAAAAATGCACATTATGGAGCAGGCTTTCAAAGCTGATTTTGCCATTGTAAAAGCCTGGAAAGGTGACGAAGCGGGAAATCTAATTTTTAAAGGAACTGCCAGAAACTTCAATGCATGTATGGCGGGAGCAGCAAAAATTACAATTGCTGAGGTCGAAGAATTAGTTCCTCTCGGAACGTTAGACCCTAATCAAATTCACATTCCCGGGATAATGGTACAGCGCATCTTTCAAGGAGAAAAATTTGAAAAAAGAATTGAACAGCGAACCGTAAGACAACGCGTGTAATGAGATTGCTTGCTGCATTTATAATTATCAAATTTTCCAAGTGACACATTTAAAAAAGATGGCCAAAGTTTTTTATACCATTATATTTTCTGTTTTGTCTTTTCAGACTTATGCTCAAACGACAAATGAACTTCGACAAGAGCTGAATCAAATCATCGCATCTAAAAATGCAACGGTTGGAATTTCCATCAAAAGCATTGAAGATAAAGACACTTTAAGCATTAATGGAAATTTAAAAGCCCCAATGATGAGCGTTTTTAAATTTCATATTGCCTTGGCAGTTTTAAATAAAGTCGATGAAGGCAAACTGTCCTTAACTCAGGAAATTTTTGTAAAAAAGAAAGATTTGCATGAAAATACCTGGAGTCCGATGAGGGAAGATTATCCAAATGGAAATATGAATCTGACTTTGGATAAATTACTTAGTTACACTGTTTCGCATAGCGATAATAACGGGTGTGATATTCTGATTAATTTGATTGGAGGAACAAAAACCGTTCAAAATTTTATTAATAAACAGGGAATAAAGGATTTCGTAATTAAAGTGAACGAAGAACAGATGAAAACCTGGAAAAACCTTTATATCAACACTACAACCCCATTGGCAAGTACGGAACTGCTTGAAAAGTTTTATAAAGGAGAAATTCTTAAAGAAGCCACGACCAAGTATTTATACCAGATAATGGTCGAAACATCAAGAGGTCTTACCTGGATGAAAGCCGGACTTCCTGCCGGGACTGAATTAGCACATCGAACGGGAGTTTCAGGAACAAATGATGATAACCTGAGGGTGGCGATGAACAATATCGGAATTGTGAAACTTCCAAACGGAAAACATTTTATTCTTTCGGTATATTTAAAAAATATCACAGAAAAACAGGAAGATACGGAGAAAATAATTGCAGATATAGCGAGAGTAACATGGAATTATTTTACCAATAAAAAGAATTAGATAATTAGAAAATGTGATAATTAGATAATTACAAGATTATGTGTAAATGGAGCATTATCTAATTATCTAATTTCCAAATTGACACATTAGAAAATATGTTAACAAAAGAAGATATTGCAAAACGTATTGCAAAAGAAGTAAAAGACCGGTATTTTGTGAATCTTGGCATTGGTATTCCAACTTTGGTTGCGAATTACGTTCGTGAAGATATTGCAGTAGAGTTTCAAAGCGAAAACGGCGTTTTGGGCATGGGACCCTTTCCGTTTGCGGGAGAAGAAGATGCGGATATCATTAATGCAGGAAAACAAACAATTACGACACTTCCGGGAGCGAGTTTCTTTGACTCCGCTTTTAGTTTTGGCATGATTCGCAGTCAAAAAGTCGATCTTACGATTTTAGGCGCGATGGAAGTTTCAGAAAACGGAGATATCGCCAACTGGAAAATTCCCGGTAAAATGGTAAAAGGAATGGGCGGCGCAATGGATTTGGTGGCTTCCGCCGAAAATATTATCGTTGCCATGATGCACGTCAACAAAGCGGGCGAATCGAAAATATTAAAAAAATGCACTTTGCCATTGACGGGCGTAGGGTGCGTTAAAAAGGTTGTAACTGAATTGGCTGTTCTCGAAGTAACCGAAAAGGGTTTTAAGCTCTTAGAACGTGCGCCAGGTGTTTCAGTCGAACACATCATCGCCTCAACCGAAGCTGATTTAATTATTGAAGGTGAAATTCCTGAAATGGCAATCTAAAATTAGCCATAAGCCACAAGAAATTAGAAGATAACGATAAGCAAAAAAACCGTCCATCAGGACGGTTTTTTATATAAACTTTGTGTCTTTTGAGACTTTGTAGCAATAATTATTACAAGTTAAAAGAAGCTCCTAAACTAAAAGTAGTCTGATTGTTTAAATGATCAAAGATGCCATTATTACTTCCGTATTTTGCAATTGGGAATCCAATTTCTGTGAAAACACCAAAACCTTCAGTAAAAAAGTAACGACCGCCAACGTGACCGCCAAAGTTGTGTAAACCTAAACTTAAACCTGGATAAACATCTAATTGTTCAACACCAATAACACTGCTTAAATTAGCATTAATTCTGGCTTTAGCATCAAAACGATCTTGAAATTTTGGTTTTTCATCAGTATATAGAGTTGGGTTGTTGTGATAAAATCCTGAGAAATTATCTACTCCTAACAAGTAAGTTGAAACAAATCCGAAAGAAAAATTTTCTCCCAAACCAAAATCTACTGAACCTTGAATTCCTGAACCGCCATCCTGAAGATTAGCACCAACGTTAACTTTAATATCTCCTTTTCCTTTAAAAGCTTGTTGAGCCTGTGTGAATCCAAACGATACTAAAAACAAAAGCGTAATTACTTTTTTCATAAACTTAAATATTAATTTTTTTTGAGACGCAAAAATATACTTTTATGAAATTAATTCCTACCTTTTTCTTCAAAATACAACTCATTTAACGGTGTACTCTGCCAGAATTCCTTAGTATCTATATTCATGATAGTTAACGGGCCTTTAAAAGCGGCACCAGTATCAACATTCCAAACGCAGGCTTTGTTTATAGGAACTGTTTCTCCAATTCGGGTAACAGGAGTATGGCCGATATAGATTTCCTTGTAGATTGTAAAGCGTTTCGGATAATACAAATCGCCGGGTTTTAAATTAGGGTCTAAAGCCAAAGCTGCTTCCCAAAGCGTTCTGTCCCAATAAAATAGTTTCGGAAAATATTCCCAGACAACACCATTTAAATTTGTGAATCCGGCATGAACAAAAAGGCGGTTTTCATCGTCGAGATAATAATCTTTAAGCGATTCAAAAAACGCAATATGATCTTTTTTTCTCTCTGCCGAAATTTTAGAATAGCCTTCAACAGTAGCTTTGCCGCCATGTTTGTACCACATTTCTTCATCAAAATCTTCATGTCTGTTTTCAAGCCAGTCTAAAGCCAGCTGATCATGGTTTCCTCTAATGCAAATGCAGTTTTGTCTGGTTTTCAGGTCGATTAAATAATCAATAACTTCTGCCGACTGGCTCCAGCCGTCAACATAATCGCCTAAAAATATAAGGGTGTCTTGTGTGGTAACCTCGGCTTTTTTCAACACTTGCTCAAGTGCGAGTAATCCTCCGTGTATGTCGCCTATAACAAATGTTCGCATTTAATTTTATTTCGTGTAGAAGTACAAAAATAAAGAAAATGATTTGTTTGAGACCACTTTGTTGAGAATCTTTGAAAATTCTGAAAAATGATCCTAAATCTGAATTAAATTTTTGTAGTAAATATCGCTTAAATTTCGTATTTAAAAATATATACTGGCCCAAAATTCCCAAAACAAAAACCTATGCAATTAACAACTACTTTTTTACAGATGCTGTCTATTGTTATAGCTTCCTGTTCTAGTGATGAAGAGGCGAAGTCAGGAAATTACTTTTTACTGTTAGAAAAGCTGTAATTTAAATAACTACAGCTTTTTTTTATGACTATTGTCGGCTCAAATTACTGCTTTCCTATTTAAATTTGCAGTATGTCTGAAACGCCTACATATCGAAAAATTATCCATATTGATATGGATGCTTTTTATGCCTCGGTAGAGCAGATGGATGATCCTTCTCTACGCGGGAAACCCATCGCTGTTGGCGGTTCAGAAAATAGAGGAGTAGTTGCTGCAGCCAGTTATGAAGCCCGTAAGTTTGGTGTTCGAAGTGCAATCAGCGGTGTTTTGGCTAAAAAATACTGTCCGGAAATTATCTTTGTGCGCCCGCGTTTTGATCGTTACAAGGAGATTTCAGGTAAAATTCACCAAATATTTTATGAATATACAGATTTGGTGGAGCCGCTTTCGCTTGACGAAGCGTATCTGGATGTAACTCAGAATAAAAAAGGAAACCCAAGTGCGAGTTTATTGGCGCAGGAAATTAGATTCCGAATTTTTAATGAAGTTGGACTTACAGCTTCTGCAGGAATCTCTATCAATAAATTTGTGGCCAAGATAGCCAGCGATATCAATAAACCTAACGGACAAAAAACGGTAAATCCGGATGAGATTTTTTCTTTTCTGGAAGAACTGCCTATCCGGAAGTTTTATGGCGTTGGAAAAGTGACTACAGAAAAAATGTACCAGCTCGGCATTTTCACAGGAACAGATCTTAAGAGCAAATCACTTGAGTTTCTGGAAAAACATTTCGGTAAATCTGGAAATTTTTATTATAATGTAGTTCGCGGGATTCATAACAGCGAGGTGAAATCGCATAGAATCACCAAATCGGTTGCGGCAGAGCATACTTTTGATGTGAATTTATCTTCGGAAATTTTTATGCTGGAACAACTCGAAAAAATTGCCGCTTCATTAGAAAAACGATTGAATAAACATAAAATTTCAGGTAAAACGGTAACACTTAAAATTAAATACAGCGATTTTACACAACAGACCAGAAGTAAAACACTGCCTTATTTTATTTCAGATAAAAGCCTGATTCTCGAAACAGTAGAAGAATTATTATATCAGGAACGCATGAAAGACTCCGTTCGACTGCTCGGAATTTCTCTAAATAATTTAAATACTGAAGAGAAAAAAGCCGTTGTGGTCCAGTTAAAATTTGCGTTTTAAAACACTCAACATTAGTTAAATGAGGAAACACGTAATTTAGTTGAGGATATTTATTTTACCTTTCGCGAAAAGATTACATCATTTAAATTGTTTCAGATGAAAAACATCCACTCTGACGAAATTTCAAGTCACAATTCAGTCCCAATAATGTCATGGGATTTTCATTATGAATACGTAAATGAATTAAAAGCCCTATTTTCTGATTTGAAAAAAGTAAATAAAATTTCAAGTCAGTTTGCGTGGAATGAGGAGAATCTAAAAATTGAAGAACGCATTAAAGATGAGGTTGTTGTGATTACCGATTTAGATTTAAAAATCGTTTTTGCTTCCAATCGAATAAAAAAAATGACAGGATATAAGGAAAACGAAGTACTTGGCAAAACTCCAAAAATGTTTCAGGGGCCGGAAACTTGTCCAACCGCACTGCAAGAAATAAGAGAAGCCATTAAATTGCAGCTTCCTTTTGAAAAAACCATCGAAAACTACAAGAAAAACGGCGAATCTTACAGCTGCAAAATAAACGGATTTCCTGTTTATAATCTAAAAGGAAAAGTATCGCATTTTATAGCTTTTGAAAGCCAGGCTCTTAGCGCTTAAGATTTACCGAAAGGCGCCATCCCAAAGGCTCGGGATACGATAAGTTACGATAAGTTTTTTTTCCAAAAAATCTTAAATCAGATATCGCTTTGTCAAAGTTTTAAACTTTAACAAAGCATACAAAAACAAAAAAACCGCCTGTCTGGCGGTTTTTATATATAAAGTCTTTGCGAGCACTGCATCCCTTTGCTTCGGGATGGCGTGCTTTGCAGTTAACCCGACTAAAGATTTTCAAAGAAATCATTCCCTTTATCATCAGTAATAATAAAAGCCGGGAAATCTTTAACGGTAATTTTACGAACTGCTTCCATTCCTAATTCTTCAAAATCGACAACTTCGACTTTTAGGATATTGTCCTGTGCTAATATTGCCGCCGGACCTCCAATAGAACCTAAATAGAATCCGCCGTATTTATTGCAGGCATCAGTAACTTGTTTGGTACGGTTTCCTTTCGCCAGCATAATCATACTGCCGCCATGTTTCTGGAATTCATCTACATAAACATCCATACGGCCTGCAGTTGTGGGTCCAAAACTTCCAGAAGCCATTCCTTCCGGTGTTTTTGCCGGTCCAGCGTAATAAACGGGATGGTTTTTAAAGTATTCAGGCATTGGTTTACCTTCTTCTAATAATTCCATGATTTTAGCATGTGCAATATCGCGCGCGACAATTACAGTTCCGTTTAGTTTCAATCGGGTTTTGATAGGATATTGAGTCAGTTTTGCTAAAATATCTGCCATCGGCATATTCAAATCGATTTCAACCGGCGCTTCTAAATGTGGTGCTGTTTCCGGTAAAAACTGTTTTGGATTGACTTCTAGCTGCTCAACAAAAATTCCGTCTTTCGTAATTTTTCCCTTAATATTTCTATCTGCCGAGCATGAAACCCCTAGTCCAACCGGACAAGAAGCAGCGTGGCGCGGCAAGCGGATGACACGAACATCGTGCGTAAAATATTTGCCGCCAAACTGAGCGCCAATAGCACTTTCCTGACAGATTTGCTGTACTTTTTGTTCCCATTCTATATCACGAAAAGCCTGACCAGACATGTTTCCGGTCGTGGGCAGATGATCGTAATATCCAGCCGAAGCTTTTTTAACAGCACTTAGATTCGCTTCCGCAGAAGTTCCTCCAATTACTAAAGCCAAATGATAAGGCGGACAGGCCGAAGTTCCCAGATCTTTGATTTTAGTGCGAATGAAAGCATCCATAGATTTTTCATTCAACAATGATTTAGTCTGCTGATATAAATACGTTTTGTTGGCAGATCCACCGCCTTTTGCCATAAATAAAAACTCATAAGAAGTTCCTTTTTTAGCATAAATATCAATTTGAGCCGGAAGATTTGAGCCTGAATTTTTCTCTTCAAACATCGAAATCGGCACAATCTGCGAATATCTTAAATTGCGTTTTTGGTACGTATTAAAAATTCCTCTGCTTAACCATTCGGCATCATCAACACCTGTAAAGATGCTTTCGCCTTTTTTGGCCATTACAATCGCTGTTCCGGTGTCCTGACAGCTTGGTAACTGACCTTCGGCTGCGACCGAAGCATTTTGAAGTAAATTGTAAGCTACAAAGCGATCGTTGTCTGTCGCCTCAGGATCGTCAAGAATTTTTCTTAATTTTTGCAAATGTGTGGTTCGTAACATGAACGAAACATCTGTTAGAGCTTCTTCAGCCAATAATTCTAAACCTTTTGGGTCAACGGTTAAAACTTCGCGTTCGCCAAACTGTTCTACTTTTACAAAATCAGAAGTAATTTTGCGGTACTGCGTTTCATCCTTTAAAATAGGATAAGGGTCTTGGTATATAAAATCAATCATTGTTTTGTTTTTGACAAAGTTAGAAATTATTTACCTAAGAAAGAATTTGAATAAGGCCTGTTTCATTGACTTTATTACTGACCGTGAAACTCATTAAAAGAGATTTTTTTCTCGAAATAAGTTTTGTCTTTTGCAGAAAGTAACTGCTTTTTCCAGCGATTGCCGCTCCAGCTAAAAACAATTGAATCAGAGTAAGATACGGTTCCCATTTCATCATTATCATCTTCCGGTTCGAACGAAACTGATTTGCAGTAAAACTTTTCGGGATCTGCTTTTTCGCCCGGATTTACAAACTCAACCCAGCTTCCCCAGCCGCTGTCAGTCATCACATTCCATTGGTGAACCAATTGCAGATTGTTGTTTTTTAGATAATACAAATAATTTTGATGTACATAACCGCACGCAGGATAGCCAAAATCAAGCTGAATAAAAGAAGAATTTTTTATTGATTCTCTGCCTAATCCTACAATCGAATAAAAACCTGAACCTTTTTCATAGCCTGTAACGCTGATTTTTGAAGACGCTGCTTTCTTTTTATTCTGATAAAAGTCAAGTTGGTATTTTGCCGTTAGAATACTGTCTTTATCGGCTTTTTGATCTAAAAGATGCGCCAGAATATAATTCTCAGATGTTTCGCCATCCCCGGAAATTGAAATAGTATCTGTTTTTAAAAAAGCTTCTTTTACAATTATCGCTGTTGTTTCTTCAGGGATTTTATGTGTTATTTGAGGTTCCGATTTTGGTTTTTGACAGCTTATCAAAAGAAACAAAAAGAAAAAGTATCGTGTTTTCATGGCTTGAAGGAATAAATCCTATTTTAATTTTATAACAATAAGTTTCTTTTTTTGGTATAATGCCGCTAGCGAAATTTCTTCTCCATTCAAATAAAAAAGCTGATTTTGAAATTGAACTTCGTTAGGATCAATCAAAAAAGAATAGTGATCACGGTCATTTAAGACACTTAAATTCTCATAGTTTAGTTCGATAATTTCAATGTATTGTATAATATTCAGTTTTAATGCTTCTTCTATAGTGATGGGCTTATCATCATATCTGAGGCAAAATTTGTCGCCGCCTCCGGGCATTCCAAACCAAGGCATCGCTTTTGCTGATACAAGTGATATATAGTCCGGAACGGTATTAAAAATGAACAGTTTTCTTTCTAAGTTTTCAAAAAATTCAGGTAACGATTTGTTTTCGAAGGCTTCTTTATCTGTCCAGAAAAAAATACCCTGATTTTGCCAGGAAGGATCCTGCAGATCTTTTTCAGCAGTACTGTCCCAGTAATGCATGTACAACTCACGAGGCAGAAATGTCAGAATCGAATCGTTGATCAGCCAATCGATGCGGTTGGGTTCGAAATTATTTTCTGATGGTTTTGCAGCTGCTGATTCAGTATCCTCAATTGGTTTACTTTCTTCTACGAATTGCACTGCTGGTTCAGGCTCAGTTTTTTTCTTTTTGCTAAAAAATCCTTTAAACATGTTCACTTTTTTATTCGATGGTTATGTAATTTTTTATAATCATCGTCCCGATGGGACTTTAAAATCTTTGCTGCAAAATAGGGGGATTTAAAAAAACCAGCTCGCCACAAAAATAGCGGTAATAACGCAGATAAGATCTACCAGAAGCATGGTGCCCAAGGCATAGCGTGTATTTTTGATATTAACAGAACCAAAATAAACCGCAATTACATAAAAAGTACTTTCGGCGCTGCACTGAAAAATGCTGCTCAATCGTGCTGTTAAAGAATCGGCTCCAAATGTATTCATCGAATCAATTAAAAAGCCTCTGGAACCTGCAGAGCTAAAAGGTCGCAGCATCGCAACTGGTAAAGCGTTCGTAATTTCTTTACTCACTCCCATATTCGAAAAAACAAAAGCAATTCCGTCGCTGATAATTTCAAATAAACCGCTGTTTCTAAATAATGAAATGGCGACCAGCATACCTAACACATAAGGAAAAATAGTAACTCCGGTTTTAACGCCATTATTTGCTCCTACAACAAAGGTGTCAAAAGGAGTAGTATTCGCTTCAATGAATTTCTTTTCATTTTTAAAGGCAAAGATTAAAGTGAAGGCAATAATTCCAATTAATATTAATCCGGAAAGGTTTGAGGTGAAATAATTTTTTCCGATTAAATCCAAATGATTTACATACATCAGCAGACCAACAATCGCAGCGATTAATCCCATTAAGACGATCAAAAGAGACGCACTTTTAAAGTTGATTTTTTGTTTAATTCCCACAATTAAAAATGCAGCAATCGTACCAATGAAAGAAGTTATAATACACGGCAGCATCACATCGGCAGGGTTAGTTGCATTAGCTGCGGCGCGATATCCGATAATAGAAGTTGCAATTAGGGTTAAACCCGATGCGTGAAGACACATAAACATAATCTGAGCATCACTCGCTTTATCTTTATCCGGATTAATTTCCTGTAAACTTTCCATGGCCTTAAGTCCAAATGGAGTGGCAGCCGAATCTAATCCTAAGAAATTGGCAGCGAAGTTCAAAGTCATATAAGATATTGAGGGATGATTTTCAGGAATACTTGGAAAAACCTTTACAAATACCGGACTCAATGCTTTCGCTAATTTTCCTGATGCTCCGGAAATGATTAAAAGTTCCATTAATCCACAGAAAAAAGCCAGATAAGCAATTAGCGGCAAAATTAAATCTAACAAGGTGCTTTTACACGTGGGTAACAAACCATCAGATTTTTGTAAACCGCTGTAAATTTTAACCGTTTTGTTTTTATAAACATAAGAAGTGTCTGCATTTAGCGTATCACGATTGATAATCATGATTTGTTCCGGTGCTTTTTTAATACTGTCCCTGATGAAGGATGGAAGTTCGTCTATGTACTTTTCAGATACTAAAATAGGATCGTCTTTTTTTCCATTTATTACAGAATCAATGGTATAAGTATTAGCTGTAAATAAACTGACTACAATAAAGACAATTGAAGAAATAAAAATCACTAACCAAAATCTGCTTAATACCATAACAATGTTTTTTTTGTAAATGTAATTATTTCACAATAAAAAGCACAATGATTTTAATAGTGTAAAGAGAAGAATTTGCCAGAAACTGCATTGTTTTGCCTTAATTGCAGCTTATTCGATAATAATTTTGGTTTCAAGATAGTTTTCAAAAGATTTAATTGCTTCAAAAATTGCTGTTCTCTTGTCTTTTTCAGTTACATTAAAAAAGTGCGTTTCTATTTTATTAAGATTTTTTTTGATCGTTCTTTTCCAGGTTCCAATAACTTTTCCGTTTTCCAGAATGACGGGTTTGAAAATGCCATTATTGGTAAAAGCTTTAGATTGATGTTCTGATAAAATAGAAATTTCACGGCTTTTATACGAAATTAAAATCTCATCAAAAGCCGGAAGAAAGTGAACGCTTTCGCGAAAAATATCTTCGTGAGAACTATTGTTTCTGAACCAGTATTTTCGATTTTCAATTTCAATAAAATTCAAATGCAACTTAATTGCACTAATCGCCAAATTACAGCTAGTTGGAGCAAAACCGGACCACCACGAAAAGTCCAGCATCGTTGCAGGACCATGACTTTCGAAATATCGTAAGGCTAATTTGGCTAAAGCCTCATCTTTTTTATAAAACTTGTTTTGAGGTTTTTTAACGCGTTCTTCAAGTAAGGAATACGTAATTTGTCTGCCTCTCATTTTTCCGTTGCAGACCAAACCTTCCAGTTCAGCATGCATCATAATCGCAGTGCCTAGAAAATCCTGACTGGAACTTTTTTTAACATCAAGTTCCTTCATAATTTCCTCACGGGTGAGATGATGGTTTCCGGCTAGTAACTTTTCAATCTTCTGATTGGCCTGTTCCAGTTTCCCGGCATCAAAACCATATTTTTTAGCAGCTGAAAGGGTCATTCGCTGTACTTGTGGTCCTGAAAGGTCCAGCATCCAATAAATATCTTCAGACGAAACAAAATGCCATGTTGGGCGTAAAATATGTGTCCGGATGATTTGTGCTGAGTTTACAGCTTCTTCAATGGCTGTCTCAGAAGCATTACAGCGGGAACCAATTGCCCATTTTGCCATAGAATAATCCTGAGCCTGCATCGCACCTAAATGATGCACAATTTCTTGTGGTGAATTGTGATTTGTTTCGAGAAGTTTTTGCGCAGCAAGTCGATGGTATGAAATTTCCTGATATGTCATATTTGTAAACCTTTAATTGCTATGTTCAAAAAGATAAACCTTTGTACCTGTGTACCTTACATCTTTGAACCTTTAAAATCATACATGAATAATCTCATCCTCAATCAATAAATCTTCCCGGCGTAAACGAAGGAAAATCTGCGCTACGGCAATCGTGTCTTTTTCGCAATACGTTACAATTCTGTCAATATCTTTTTCCACATAAAAAACATGTGCGACCTGACTTCCGTCAATATCACCTTTTGGCGACGGAACGCCGAGAATTTTAGTCAGTAATTTTAAAGAAGTAAAATGCTTGTAATCGCCAAACTTCCATAATTCTAAAGTATCCAAATGCGGAATTTCCCAAGGTTTTTTGCCAAATAAATTCAGTTTATCAGGAATTGCAATTTGGTTGATAATCATACGACGTGCAATAAACGGAATATCAAACTCTTTTGCATTGTGGCCGCACAAGAGATGTTGCGGCTGATTAAAATGATTGTGCAGCAGGTTATTAAAATCACGGAGAATCTTCTTTTCATCGCCAAAAAACGATGTTACCCGAAAATTGCGGATATCTCCCTTAATCGTAAAATAACCAACCGAAATGCAAATGATTTTTCCAAATTCTGCCCAAATCCCGGCACGGTCGTAAAATTCTTCCGGCGTAAAATCGTCTTTGCGCTGGTATTGTGTTTTATGATCCCAAAGTGACTGCATTTCCGCGTCAAGCGAATTAAAATTCTCTTCTTCCGGAACGGTTTCTATATCTAAGAAAAGGATATTATTTAAATTTATTTTATCAATCATTATTTAGACATCTTAGATGTTAGATTTTAGACTTCTTAGATTTATTGCAATCTGAAGATTTATTTTTGCCACAAATTTCGCCTGTTTTTACTCATTCTTTTGTAGATAAATATACAGAATATTGAGTTTATTGCAAGAAATAACTTATTTTTAAATTGTTTTTTTTCCGCCGTGAATTCGGGGCTCGCTTTTTATGTTTTAAAACAAGCTTTGCTGTTTTGTTGGGTTTTCATGTTCCAGAAGCCATTTCTTTCGGGACAAGCCGCCGGCATAACCGGTTAAAGAACCATTTGTGCCAATAACGCGATGACATGGAACCACGATCCAAAGCGGATTTTTACCGTTGGCCGAAGCCACAGCGCGAATTGCTTTTACATCGCCCAATTTTTTGGTTTGGTCCATATAACTGACAGTCTTTCCGTATGGAATTTCTAATAATGATTTCCATACTTTCTGCTGAAATTCAGTGCCTTTGGGGTTTAGTTTTAAATTGAAATCGGTTCTTTTTCCATCAAAATATTCTTGAAGCTGCGAAACGGCTTCTCTCAAAACTTCCGGAATTGCCGCAGAAATGTCTTCACTGCCAGCATCAACAACGGATATTACAACAATACCGTCCTGATCGCCAATGATTTTGGTGATTCCTAAAGGCGAATTGATGTAGACTGTTTCCATGATTTTACCGCAAAGGCGCAAAGGGTTTACGCAAAGTTCGCAAAGTTTTTTGTTTCGCCATATAAGTTCTGTACGTAAATTTAAGATCCGCTGGTCTTGAAGCTCATAAAAGCGCTACGCAAAGTTTGTAAGCTTAAATGAACTTATGACTTAAATGGTTTAATATTCGTCCAATTTGAATTGGTACTTCAGAATGTTTTCAACTTTCTCGCTTGAAATTACTTTTGTAATATTCGATTTTTCAGAGCTGAATTTGGGTAAAATCAAATTTTGTTCTTTTGCTTTTTGAGTATAATATTCCTGTCTTGTGGGGTGAAAAGGCGCAGCAGCATTAAAAACTTCATTCCATTTTGACTGCTGGATGATCGCTTCAATAATTTCAATACAATCATTTTGATGAATCAAATTGACTGGAGCATCTGGATTTTCGAGGTTTTCTTTTCCGGCAAGAAATTTTACCGGATGACGATCTTCACCAATTAAGCCGCCGAAACGCAGAATGGTGGTTTCGAAATTTTGATTTTTTTGAAGTAACGCTTCCGCCAAAAGCAGTTGTTTGCCACTTTCGGTTTCCGGATTTGGAATGGTTTCTTCTGTGATAATGCCATTTTCATCGCCATAAACAGAAGTCGAGCTGACAAAAAGTACTTTTTTGATAGTTGATTTCTCTATAAATGGAATCAGATTTTCAATTTTCTCAACAAAAACCTTTCGCGATGAAGCTGAAGTTTCAGGAATATTTCCTCGCAGTTTTGGCGGAATATCAATAATTAAGATTTCACTTTCGGCTAAAAAATCATTTATAGTTTCTGAAATACTTTCGCTTTCAAGCGCCACCAAAAACGGATTGATTCCCGCATCTTTTAAAATCGAAAGCTTGTTTTCTGAAGTTGTAGATCCGTTAACGAAATATCGCCTTTTTGCGATTAAGCTTTTCGCCAAAGGCAAACCCAGCCAGCCACAGCCTAAAATACTTATTTTTTTCATTTTTTCTTTTAAAGGTCCAAAGTTACAAAGGATATTCACAATCTTGTCATTATGAGGAACGAAGAATTACACAAGAAATTCTACAGACTAAATCGCTAATCTTTGTCGAGTTTCGAGTGTGATCATTCGTTACTCAGGATGACAAAAATGGATAAAAAAGCTTTGCAATTTTTTATCACAAATCCAGAGAAAAACGGGCTTTGTTGCTGCCTTTTGCACCAATTCTGTTGTAAAACTGAATTGCTCTTTTATTGAATTCAGGTGTCTGCCATTGTAGGTTGATGCAGTTTTTTGCTTTGCCTATTTCTTTCAATTTGTTGATTAGAACTTCTCCGATTCCGAAGTTTCTGGCTTTTTCTTCTAAAAATAAACAATCCATGTAGAGAAACGTTCCGGCATCCCAAGTCGAATAATCAAAAGTATAGGAAACATACCCTGCAATGGTTTTATTGACTTCGACAACCATACAAAATAATTTTGGCTGTTCATCAAATAATGCTTTTTTCAGGCTTTCTTCTTTTCCTTTCGGGTCGTAATCGGCTTTTTCAAATGCTGCGTGTTTTTGGCATAAAATAACCAATTTTGCCAGATCAGCGATTTCGCAGCTTCTTATTGAATATTCCATTGCAGGTTAATTTCGTTTTGCAGGAAAGTAATAAAATGATGGAAATAATCAGGATACACCTGATTTTCCCGAATCGCAATAAAGTGTTTTCTTTTCAGGCCATTTTTTCCAATTTTTACGGCTTTAATCGGATTGTTTTTTAAATGTGGCAGCAAAGCCCATTTTGCCATAGACATTACGCCCATATCTGCCTTTACCATTTCCAGAGAAGCTTCTGTTAACGGAAGGGGCGTAATTTTCTTCGGAGTTACTTTGGCTGGAGCCAAAAAAAACTGATGAATCGTAACCGTTTCCATCGGAAGGGAATGAATCAGTAGATGCTCGGTGATAAAATCTTCCGGAACGACATATTTTTTATCCGCCCAGGTGTGATTTTCAGAAACCGCCATGACGACTTCGTCCTGAAAAAGCTCAATGTATTTGATGTTATTGTCGTTGATCTGGTCGCTGATAATGGCAATGTCAATTGCATTTTCGAGTAATTTTTGCAGCGGAATATGCGTCGCTTCAGTAACAATTTTCAATTCGACATTGGGGTACAAAAGATGAAATTGCTTTAAAACCGATGGGAGCCAGTGGTAACTTGAAAAACATTCTGTACTAATTCTGATTTCGCCGTGTTCACCAAAAACCATTTGTTTGATCTGCGATTGCGTCTGCAAAAGCTTGTCGAGAATTTCATTAGCCAGCTCATAGATTTTTTCTCCGGCTTTTGTTAAAACCAGTTTTTTATTGGTTCTCAAAAATATCGGCGTGCCCAATTGATATTCGGCTTCTTTAAGCTGATGGCTCAAGGCCGATTGTGTCAAATGTAATTTGTCGATTGCTTTGGTGATACTGCCTTCTTCGACAATCGCTTTTATTAATCGTAAATGACGGATTTCCATTTTTGAGAGTTTAAGTACAAAGGAACAAAATTTTAGAGTGGCTTTTCCATGAAAAAAAGTAATCATGTTGATGAATTCTTTTCGTTTTTTATAGCCATTTAACTGCCTTACTTTTGAAAAAGCAACCAACCGGAAAAAATAGAGAAAAATGGAAGATCAAATTAAATATTATGAAAACAAATTAGCATTCGAAATGGATCCTTCTGATTTGTTTGATGCTTTGAACAACGGAGAGAAAGTGATCGCAATTGATGCCCGAAAAGCATTTGGTTTTGAAGCAGAACATATTCCGACAGCAATTAATTTACCGCATCGCGAAATGACAGCTGAAAGTACGAAACATTTAGATAAAGAAGTTTTGTATGTTACTTACTGCGACGGAATTGGCTGTAACGCATCAACCAAAGGCGCAGTGAACATGGCAAAACTGGGATTTAAGGTTAAAGAATTAATTGGGGGAATAGAGTGGTGGAAGTTTGACGGTTATGCTACCGAAGGAACAAACGGTCTGCCGTCAGGATTGCAGATCGAATGTGCATGTTAAATGGAAGAAGGCAGACTTTCAAAGAATAAGAAAGTCTGCCTCTTTATGTTTATAAGTAAAATTTTATTCAATATTAATATTATTTGCTGCTGCAATTTTTTTGAATAAATCTTCTTTGTTTTCTTTTTTCATTTTTTGATAAATCATGCCCATGAGCATTTCAGTATCTTTTGTGTAATCTGATTTATCGTTAGTGTAAATTCTGTGGGCTGTAAAAATGTTGTTTAGTGCTTTTTCGTCGTCATTAAGCGCAAAATAGTTTTTTCCGGCTCCAAAATATCCTTCGGCATTATACGGCTGGTATTTAATCAATTTTTCATAATACTCAACAGCAGTTTTAAAATCAGATTTTAGGGTATAGACAACGCCAATATTCATTAAAGCATAATCGCCCTCAGGAAAAATTTCAAGCGATTTTTTGTAATATTTGATCGCATTATCATAGTCATCCAGCTGTCTGTACGAAACCGCAATATCGTCGAGTGCCAAAACAAAATTAGGATCTTGCTTTAATGCGATCTGAAAATTTTCGATAGCTGCTTTATAATTTTTAGCGCGCATCAGGTCTTTTGCCACTGTATAAGCGTTTTGTGCTTCTTTGTTTTTTGAATCAGCATAAAAAACCGTTGATTTATCCTCGGGTTTTTCAGGGATGAATTTCGGGCATTTTTTAACGGTGGCAGCTTGTACCTTCTGGATCATGTCTCTGATTCCTTCCACTGTATTAATGGATTCCCTTACCTTTTTGTCATTATCAGTCAATATAACTTCTGACATTGAAGCTGTCAGACAATCTCTGAAAACATCTTCGGTAATTCCTGAGCTTTTCTCCAGACAATCACACGCTTTTATGGCTATTTTATCTTCTACAGCCTGCGAGTAAATTTGACCGAAGCTGGCAATGAATATGGAAAACAGGAATTTTTTCTTCATATTTATAGATGGTTATATTATTCAGGTTTGATGACTGGTTTTAAGCTGTCTTTTGCAATAACAGTGCTATCGGTAACGGTTCCTGCTGGTAGTAAAGGAGTTACCGGCGCGGTGTATCTTTTTATTTTTTGCTGAATTAAAACAGCATCATTTAAAACAAAAGGTGTCGGCATCATCCAGTCGCTTCTTGGCTTGATTTTAAGCAGCGGATTGGTCATTAAATCAAATGAACTTTCTATTAGATCCATATCAAAAATAGAAGATTTATTGATGTAGAAATCTAAAACAAGCGGTTCATTGCCCACCACGTAATAACAAAGAATCTTTATATCATCGCGTTCTAAACGGTTTCCTTTTTGTCCAGAAGTAGAAACGCCGTTTGCTTTAAAGTTGTAAAACGTCATTTTAGGATTGGCATAGATGTCATAACGGTTTACCTTTCTGTTTGGTGAAATCTTTATTTTTAAATATCTGTTATTTCCAATTACGCTGTCTTTGAGGAAAGCAATTGTTGGTTTTGGCACTTCGACAACCGGAGCAATTGCGCTGTAAGTAAAGGTCGAATTGTATTTGCTGGCAATAGGAAGGCTATTTAAGCCCACTGCTCTCTGATTGGTCTGTCCGATGTAAGTTTTTGTCCAATCGTCTAAATTAGTATCATAAGTGGTCCAGACAGCAGATTTCGTATCGGCATTGTAAACATACAGCAGACTATTTGATTTTGCTTTTCCGTATTCATAACCTGAATTATAGCCGGCATAAACAAAAAAGCAGACAGAAGCGATAAAAAAGAACATGATCCAGGCTCCTTTTCTGGCAAAAACACCAAATATTGGCAGTAAAAGCACAAAAAGCAAAACGGTTAAAACGGCGCTTCCGTAGAGAATTTTTAAACCCAGACCAATTGGAAACATCACAATAAAAGGCGCTATAATTACGATTGCCGGAATGCTGAATAATAAATTAAGTCCTAAACTATAATGCTGCGTAATAACAAAGATTCCGAATAAAATGATGCCAAAATATACCGGAATAATCAAGAAGCCAGCTCCGGTTAAGCTATTGGCTAAAAATCCGTTGATGACTATCCACAGTAATAAAGGCGCCACAAAGTGATTCATAGTAATTTTTGCTTCTGAAAAATGATGATAAAAAGCAAAACAAATCGCCATGGTCAGCATTACAAAAGCGCCAATATAAGCATGTCCGTTATACGTGAATCCATTTAGTAAATCTGAATATTGCGGATACGCCTGCAAAAGAATTTTCCAGCCTAAAAAAGTCACTAAACCCGCAATAAGTACAGAACCCAAAAGAGGCACAAATCCTCTGATGATTTCTCTAAAAGTAATTACCCGTTTTACTTTTCCGATAAAAATAAATACAATAAGCAATCCTAAGGCAATAACGGTCATTGGGAAAACCCACGTAAAAGGATAATTAATAAATGCGAAAGGAACGCTAAAATAAACGTTATCCTGTGTAGTTTGAGTAGAGTTTAAATCAATATTGGAGAAGTATTTTAATAAAGGCATCAAATAAGTTCCCTGATGCGCTAATGTGGTTTTGCTTAGATGGCGAACATCGTCCTGCTGTGTGTGGTAATTGTAATGCCCGTCGATAAAGGCGAAATTGAATCCCTGAATGTTTCCTTGTTCTCTAAAAACAGTAAGGTCAGTATCATTTGGAAGCATTTTGTAAATGCTGTACATTAATGAATTTGAAACCGGATATTTGGCTTTTGCATTCGAAAATTCCCGAACCAATGCTTCATTTCCCTTGTTGGTTTCCATCAGCATATAACTGGGTCCCGAAGAACCTCTTGCTTCAAAATTGATGACTAAGCCCACTTCTTTCGCCCACGGATGTTTATTGACAAAAAGGGCGGCGCCATTTAAACCTAATTCTTCAGCATCTGAAAAAAGTATGATAATGTCATTTTTGTGAGGCTGCTTGGCATATAAAAAAGCCCGGACTCCTTCGAGGATTGTAGCAACTCCTGATGCATCGTCGCTAGCGCCCTTAGAAAATGAATGCGGTGCGCTGTCATAATGCGAAAGCAGTAAAAGTGCCTTTGAGCTGTTGGTCCCGGGTATACGGGCGAGAATGTTTTTCGATTTTACCAAAAGACCTTTTTCATTAAGCGTAAATCCTTCCTGAACACTGGTTTCTACACCAATTCGGTTGAGTTCCAGTTTAAGGTAATTGGCGACTAATTCGTGATTAGTAGTGCCTACATAATGGGGCTTGTGGGCAATGATTTCGACCTGATTCAACGCTCTTTCGGTAGAGAATTCAGCGAGGGCTTCTTCGTCTTTAGAAATGTATTGGGGCATCATTGTGGCATAAAGTATAGCCAGAATTACTAAAATACATAAAAAAGCTAGAATGGAGACGGGGTTTTTTTTCATGATGTGGGGGTACTAAAATTCTTTTTTAACAAGCATAAAATAATCATTATCCAAAGAACGGTATCCTTGGTCATACAGGAAATAGTAGGTGTTTCCTGTTTTGGTTTGCAATATATTGGTAAAGAAATCAAAATCAAAGCCTTTGTTGATCATTTTGTCTCTAGTTGCTTTTGATTTTCCATCCACATTTAATTCAGACAAAATACGGTAATTTTTGCGTAATTTATTGTTTACATTGCGCATGAAATTGGTACTGTCCTTGTTTATTTTATTATTGTATGCATTTCGACAACTGTCTGAACAAAACTTCTTGTCTTCCCGGCCTACAATTTTTTCAGAGCATTCGAGGCATGTTTTCATGGTTCGATCTTTTTTATTTCATATAAATCGGTACGTCTGTCTTTTAAGATCCTAACACTTCCGTGTTCGTGAAGCTGTTTCAATAAATTCAAATCGACATCGACAATTAGTGTCATTTCAGTATTTGGAGTAGCCTCTGCTTTTATTCCGTTACTCGGAAAAGCAAAATCAGAAGGTGTAAATACAGATGCCTGCGCGTATTGAATATCCATGTTGTTTACTTTTGGTAAATTACCCACGCATCCGGCGATTGCAACATAACATTCATTTTCGATGGCGCGTGCCTGAGAACAGTGCTTAACACGAGTATAAGCGTTTTGAGTATCAGTTAAAAACGGAACAAATAAAATATTCATTCCTTCGTTGGCCAGAATTCTGGAAAGCTCCGGAAACTCCACATCATAACAAATCAGGATGCCAATTTTCCCGCAGTCCGTATCAAAAGTCTGAAACTGCGATCCGCCTTTCATTCCCCAGTGCTGTACTTCGTTTGGTGTAACGTGAATTTTGGTATACATTTCTGACGTCCCGTCTCTTTTGCATAAAAAACCAACGTTATATAAATTGCCATTGTCTAAATAAGGCATACTCCCGGTAATAATATTGATGTTGTATGAAATAGCAAATTCCTGAAAACGTTTTCTGATGGGTTCAGAATATCTGGCCAATTCCCGAATAGCTTCAGCTTCAGATAAATGATTATAATCTGCCATTAAAGGCGCAATAAACAGTTCCGGAAATAAAGCAAAATCGCTTCCATATCCTGAAACGACATCAATAAAAAACTCAGACTGCTCGAAAAATTCTTCAAGATTGTTCAATTGACGCATCTGCCATTGCACCAATCCTAAACGAATAACGCTTTTTTCAAGATTGATTAGTTTTGGACTTTCATCATAATAAACATTATTCCATTCTAAAAGAACCGCAAATTCCTTTGATTCCTCGTCGCCTTCCAGATAATTTTTGATGATTCTCAACACGTGAAAATCATTGCTTAACTGAAAAGAAAGTACAGGATCATGTAATTCCTTATGTTTTACTTTATCAATATAACTTTTTGGAGTCATTTTTTTGGAGTGCTGTGCGTAATTCGGAATTCTTCCGGCAAAAACAATCGCTTTTAAATTCAGCTGTTCGCAAAGTTCCTTTCTGGCATCGTACAAACGGCGCCCTAAACGTAAACCGCGATAATTGGGGTGAATGAAAACGTCAATTCCGTATAAAATTTCAGCATCTTTATTATGGGTAGAAAAGGTATAATCGCCTACAATTTGTCTGTAATTATGTCTTTTGTCGACCAGTTTTTCATCGATAATCAGCGATAAAGCTGATCCTACAACGATATCATCAACTAAAATGACTAATTGCCCTTCCGGGAATATGGATAGTAACTTTTCGATGTCGCGTACGCTCCAATAGGAATTTGCCATTTCCGGATACGATTCGACCATCGAATTTTTTAATTGTTTGTAATCTTCGATTTCTAAATTTCGTAACTCAACTTTATTAATTTTTGCCTGCATGTAGTAAGATTTGTGTTAAATGTACAAAAAATATTTCCATTTACAAACGTTTACAAATAATTACAACCGAAAGTAAATACTTTGTAGCCGAATAATTTTGGGGTGTCATCGCATCTTTGCCTCGTTGAATTTGATAAACGAATTCTATAGACGAACTTTTAAATATTATACGCCATGAATGCAATGAAAAACAGAGTACAATTAATTGGAAACGCAGGAAACGATCCAGAAATTAAAACATTAGAAAACGGAAAAAAATTTGCACATTTAACTATTGCGACAAATGACAGATACACGAATGAAAAAGGCGAAAAAATAGAGCAAACCGAATGGCACCGCGTTACCGCATGGGGAAAAACCGCTGAAATTATCGAAAAATACGTGTTAAAAGGAAAAGAAGTAGCGATTGACGGAAAATTAACCCACAGAAGTTACGACGACAAAAACGGAGAAAAGAAATATGTAACCGAAGTCGTTGTCAATGAGATTTTGCTGCTTAGCAAATAGTTTCTAATCAACTTTGATTTAAACCCGACCGATTTTTAAAAACCTGTCGGGTTAATTTTGTAAATAAATTATAAAACAGAAGCACCATTTATATCTGTTGAAAGCACTTCGCTCATATAATTAAAAAACGGTCTCATGTTTTTGCAGGTTTCAAGTGATTGTTCTAAAAAAAGCGGACTTAAAACTTCATCATCGGTAAACCTTTTAATGATCAAAAATTGTTTGTAACGCAATAAATCAATGGCTTCATGATTAATGTCAAAACCTTTTGGAGAAGTTTTGAGCTGTTCGCCTTGTAAAGTCCCAAAAGTTTGGGTGAAAGATTGAGCGTTCAGTATTTTTTGAAAGGGTTTAGCGTCTTGAGCAAATTCGCTTCTTATACGTTTTAAGTCAGCAGCATTGGGTCCCCAAAAACCACCAGCGAAAAAGCTGTTACCCTTTTCTAGATGAAAATAATAACCACCGCGTCGTTCTTTTCCGGCTCTGGTGAAACTGCCTCCCCAAAATGTTTTAAAAGGAGTTTTATCTTTAGAGAAACGAATATCGCGATAAATTCTGTAGACGCTTTTTTTTCCTGAAGCCGTTTCTAAAACATCTGTTTGAGAAAGTTCTTCAAGTAAAGCACCTGCAAAAGTTTCAATATGATTTAATTGAATTAAGTAGTTAGGCTTATTGGCTTCAAACCAGGGTTTATTATTATTTTCTTTGAGCTGTGTCAAAAAATCAAGACTCGATTGGGGTATGCTAATTTGGTTTTTCATAAATAATTTCAAGTCTTTAAAAGACAATATTGGTTTAAACTAAAAACCCACCAAATTTCTTGGTGGGTTTTGTATATGATTTAAGCAGTTTTTTTGAATAAGTCAAACATAGGACATCGGGAGCAACGTTTCTTTTCGCTCTTTTTGTATTTTTCACAACAAGAAGATTTACAGTTTTCCAACTTCTTAATGTTTTCAAGGATAGCTTTATTTTTCTTTTTCTTCTTATCCTTTTTCTTGTCCTTGTCTTTCTCTTTCTTGCCCAATTTTCCTCTGAATTATAAAAACTGAGGCAAATATAAAAGATTAAAGTTATTTTTAAGTATTCTAAATAAACTTTAACTTTTTTATTTTGGGTTAATTGCAATTGAGCTCGTAACTGTTAATTGCTGAATATCACGGTCGAACAAGTAAAGTCCGCCTTTGTCATCACCAATTAAGTTAATTTTATCTAGGATAGATTTAGCAGTTGCTTCTTCTTCAATTTGTTCTGCCACATACCACTGTAAGAAATTGTGAGTTGCATAATCTTTTTCTTCAAAAGTAATGTGTACTAATTCGTTAATAGATTCTGAAACAAAAATTTCATGGTTATAAAGAGCTTCAAACATTTCCTTAAAAGTAGAATATGATGTTTTAGGCGCTTTTAGATCGGTAATCTGAGCATGGCCGCCGCGTTCGTTTACGTACTTTACTAATTTAAGCATATGTGCACGCTCTTCATCTGACTGGGTGTACATAAATTGGGCAATTCCCTCTAAACCATGTACTTCAGCCCAACAAGCCATAGAAAGATAAGTTTGCGAAGATTCTGCTTCTATGCGGATTTGCTTGTTTAAAGCCGTTTCAATATTTTTCGATAACATAATGGTGTCTTTTTTGTAAAGTTAGAAAAAATATTTCAAAACATTTTTTGCAAACCTCTAAAACATTACCATTTGGATTAATTCTCAATAAATTTAAGCTTTCCAAAAGTCGCAGGTTTCGACAATAACAGCTTATTGATAACCGGATTACCGGGATTTTCGTCTATAAATCCGTCCGTAAATTTACGCATCATAAATTGTTTTAAAACGGTGTCGTAATAGCTCAAAATATAATAATCCTGTAATTTAAGAATGTTTTCCAGTGCGATATTTTTATTAATGCTTAAATAATAATAAATATTATCTATTGCCAAAGGCTCATTTTGTTTGGTTACAAATTCAAAATCAGCATTCATCACTGCGTCAAAAAATACTGTTTTAGTCTGCAGATACTGTGATTGCATGTCCGGACTAATAAAATCATCAAGAATATCCATTTTCGAATAAAGAAATTCCGAAGCCATATATTCTGCATATCCTCCAAAAGTGATATACGTGTTTTGATGGTTTTTAAAAACAGAAATTGCACCTCTTAAACCTGATAAATTTTTCAGGAATTTAGCGGTAGTCTTTATTTCCTGAGGTTTACTATTGTTTGTTTGAAGAAACAACGGAGAGTTTTTAAAGCGTATGGTGTCATTTTTTGTTACAGAAACATTTTTTATTGTTTTTCCGGTTTCAAAATCTTTTATATCAAATACAAATTCTTCACTATTGGAATTGATCTGAAATAATTTGCCCTCATTGTAAAAAGAATTGGAGGTTTTAGAGGGTTTTTTAGAAATTGGTTTGTCGAAATTCTTCTCCTGTATTGCACCTGTCTCTATATTAAGATCAAGAACCTGCGTTTTATTGATATTGTAATCCAGCGTTAACATAATATGACCATCCAAAAGGTACATTTTGTTTAAACTGCTCGTTTTATCCAAAGAATTAAAATTGTCCGCGTCCATTTTTTGTAGTGGATGATATCGAAGAAGCGTGGTGAAAGAAAAATTTTGACCTTTATGATTTTGCATGGAAATGGCCGAGAAATCAAACATTTTTATTTCGCATACTCCGTTGTTAAAAGCAAAAAGCACCAGATTGGGTTCGTTTTTTTCTTTAGCAAGAATGTAGAAAATGTTTTGCTGCTGAAATTTTGTAATGATATAGTCAACGTTTGGCGGGAAATCAAAATTTAAAGCCCGGGATTTTCGTGTTTCCAGAAAATACTTGATGATTCTAATGTTTCGTGAATTTCCTGCTGACCAATAAAGAGTTGGATTTTCATCTTCGCTGATACTGTATCCTAACAGTATTCTGTCTTCTTCACTACGAATAGAATCAGTATAGCGATTGGTTAAAAAGAGTGATTTGTTATATTTTAGAATATTGATTTTTTGATCGTCGGCTGTAAAAGCATAGACATTATGCGTTTTTACATCTTCAACATTTAAGATCTGACCATTTTCTGACGGATCGTTGAGTTGTAATGGCAGAGAATTGAGGACTGTTTGAGCCATCAATACTGATTGGGAGAGTAAAAGAAAAAATAGGAATAGTTTTTTCATAAGTTTTTGATTCACAAATACTATTCCAAATTTAGCAAAATAAAGTGTATTTAAGCAAAGTGCCGGTACACCTTGAAAAAGTAAAAAAAAATCCCAAAAAGAATTTCCTTTTTGGGATTTTAATATGCTGTGCAAAGTAAATTATTTCACTTTAAAAGTAACTCTTCTTGCTAACCTTCTTGCTGCTTCAGAATCCTTTTGGATTGAAGTATCAGCGCCTTCACCAACTACATTCAATCTTGAAGATTCAACACCAGCTTTTTCAAGAATAGTTTTAACATTTGTTGCTCTTAAATTTGACAATTTATCATTGTACTCTGATTTTCCAACCTGATCAGCATAACCAATAATATCAAGAGAAGCAGATGGGTTTTTTCTTAAGTAAGTTAAAATAACATCAATAGCAGCAGTAGAATTTTCTATTGGAGTCGATTTGTTAAAATCGAAATAAACACTGTAATACTTCGCGTTGATCATTTCTTTGATAAGATCTTTATCGCTTACCACTGTATTTGTTACTGGTTTTTCTACGATAACTTGTTTTTGCTCCGGAATTTTATTTACTGCAGCCTGAAGATCAGCTATTTTGTTTTCTAGTGCACTAAGGTCAACATTTTCTGAAACAACTACCCAGTCAGCATGTTGATTTTGTTTTCCTAAATAAATATTTAAACCTACAGTTCCGTTAAACATAAGTCCTGAAAGTCCTCTTGAATTTGTAGCAGCTGCACCATCAAAAGTGTGATCTTGAAAGACATTCATAATAGTTGATACATCACCTGTTAAAGCAATTCTATCAGACAATTTGATTAGGCCTGTAAAACCGCCAATGAAATTACCCATTCTGTCTTTAACATGGAAATCATTGTTTTCTAATTGTGCGACACCAAAACCAGCATGACCTAATAAACCAATAGTTTTTGTCCAGGTTTCAAAATTCATGATTCTTCCTAAGTTGCTTACAGCCTGTAAATCGAATCTGTAGTATTTAGAATCAAAGTCTCTTGAACTATCTTGATTTGTTAGGCTATTGTATCCAAAGTCAGCTTTTAAACCAAATTTGTTATTCAGCATATATCGTACACCTAAGTCAGCTGTAAAAGGACTCACCCTAGACGTATAATAATCACCTGAAGCCATAGGTCGCTGCGGTTTGTTAAAACCACCATCTAATTCTACAGACCACTTGTTATAATTGCTAGTTGTCTTAGTTTCTGTTTGTGCATTTACATGCATCAGGCTTAAAGCAAATGCCAGGGTAATTACAATTTTTTTCATTGCTATTTGAGATTTTAAATTTTCCCCAAATCAACAATTTATCGTAAGAATTATCTTCTGTTATAAGTTATTAAAGTAACAGAATAAGGTTTAAAAACCGTTGGGTTATTTATTCATTAATTCCTGAAAAGAATCAACAAATCGAGACAAATGCAGACCATCCATTAAACCGTGATGTACATGCACAGCCATTGCTATTGTTCTCTTGCCATTTTCAGCAGTCATCATTTTGCCAAATGAGATTTTAGGGCAGCTATCCGGAAAGGTATAACTTCTTGCATGCGAAAGTGATGTGAAATTGAGCCAGGGAATTGCCGAAAAATGAATCAGATTATCATCATCAAAAGATCTGGTAAAAAGTCCGGTGGTTTTTTGGATGCGTGCTATTTCTGCTAAAGCATTTTGTTCGAATATTCTAAAATCAGGATGATATTCGATTAATGAAAATCCGAAAGTACCATCTTCACGTCCGATAGTTGCCGATGCATCAATACGATTGTTGATGTAAATTTTATCTTCAGAAATTCTGTATTTAAAATTCTCTATTGCATTTACTGCTATTAACGTATTATGTAAATAATAAATGAAGAATGAAGTTTTAAGATTTTTAGCTGTTTGATAGGCTTGGGTGCAATCAATTTCGACTGTTGCGCCAAAAAAAGGCTCTTCCATCTGCCTGAAATGCAGAAAATGTTCTTTTCTGTTCCAGTTTTCTAAATCTAAAAGTGTTTTCATTATACTAAATTATGCACTATTTCGGTAATTTTTTCGAAAGAACTAAAATGTTTGTGTTCTACTTTATGATTGATTTTTTCGTGTTCCCACGTGGTATGAAACGGAATATGAACGGCATAACCTCCAATTTCTAAAACCGGAAGCACATCTGATTTTAAAGAATTTCCAATCATCAGAAACTCATGAGACTGGATTTCCAGACGCCCGAGTAATTTTTCGTAATCAATAGTCTGTTTGTCTGACATGACTTCGATATGATGAAAATAATGTCCCAAACCTGAACGGTGCAGTTTGCTGTGCTGGTCTTTCAGATCTCCTTTTGTGGCAACGACCAATTTATATTTTCCGTGTAAAGACTGCAAAGTTTCCTCGATTCCGTCCAGCAATTCGATTGGTTTTTCGAGTAATTCTTTTCCGTATTGAATGATTTTCTGAATAACTTCAACCGGAATGGTGTTGTTCGAAATATTCATCGCTGCTTCAATCATAGATAAAATATATCCTTTAATTCCATAACCGTATAGAGGCAGATTTGCAATTTCAATTTTGAATAATTCCTGTGAAATGCCCTGATGCGAGAGATAATCTTCCATCAAAGCGCAAAATTTATGTTCAGTTTCCTGAAAATAAGGTTCGTTGACAAATAAAGTATCATCAGCATCAAATGCAATTACTTTTAAATTGGGTATTTTGTTTTTATGCAGCATAAATTTTTTGTTTCAAGTTTTGTTTCAAGTTTCAACTTTCTTGGCCACGAATTGCAGTAATTTTCTCGAATTTTTGACCACTGATTAAAATGATTTCAAGATTTCCTTTTTAATATCTGCGTCTATCTGCGTCTATCTGCTTACATCAGCGAAATCTGCGTGAAATTTTTTTGGTTGTAAAATAAAAATCGTTCTGCATAAATCTGTTTAAATCCGTGTCATCCGCGTGCCATTTCAATCCTTAGATAACAGTTTTTTTAAAGAAATAGTTTTATCGTAAAAAGTAATTCTAATCCCGAAAAGCAGAATAATTCCTCCAAAAACCATTTGTAAAGTTATTTGTTCTTCTAAAAACAACCAAGCTAATATCGATGTAATTACCGCCTGACTCAATAAACTCAGCGAAACTCGTGTGGCACGCATGTGCTGTGTGGCATAACTGATGGAAAGCCAGGCACACAATTGGCAGATTACCGCCTGAAGCAGTAATACAAACCATCCAGTGTTCGAAAATCCTGTAAAAGGTTCGTTTAAAGAATAGCAAAGAATTCCAAGATAGATACTTGATGCCATTAAACTGATGGTCATAAAAGACAAAACATCTACATCTGAAAGTACATTTTTGCTGACCAAAAGATAAATGGAATATAAGATTCCGGATAAAACGGCAAACAAAAAGGCCTGATTAAAATTCAATTCCATAAAAAAGCTAAAACCAACCAAAGTTACCATCCCGAATAAAGAAACGACAGTTCCGATCCAGAAATTAACTGCGGGTTTTGACTTCAAAAACAAAAAAGATCCAATCCCGACCCAAAGTGGTGATAAATTTGTCAGCAAAGAAGCCTGAGTCGCGCTTGAATCCTGAATCGCGATATTCCAAACGGCCACATCTGAGGCAAATAAAATACCGCACAGTGCTGCCAAAAGTGTGAATTTTACTGTTGGAACTTTAAAATTTTTGCTCAAAATTACATACGGTAAAAGCAAAGTCACTGCAAAAAACATTCGGTAAAAAGCAGAGATTAATCCCGGCGCTAGTTTCAATTTAACCAATATAGGGAAAATCGAAATACAAAGTATCCCGCAGATTAAGGCTAATCTTGGTTTTGTGAGTTTCATTTGAGAGCTGATTTAAAGCAAAAAGCGTGAATCAATTAAAATATAATCGATTCACGCCATTTTATAATCTTATAAAAACTTAGTTTATCGTTTCACCGTTTGGTGCGTCAGTATCCGGGTTTACAAAAACCAATTTCCCTGCTGCATTTGTGGTCATTAAAATCATTCCCTGGCTTTCTACGCCGCGTAACGCTCTTGGCGCTAAGTTGGCTAAAACCGTAACACGTTTACCAATGATTTCTTCTGGCGAAAAGCTTTCGGCAATTCCTGAAACTATGGTGCGAACGTCAATTCCGGTATCAATTTTCAGCACCAAAAGTTTGTTGGCTTTTGGCATTTTTTCAGCTTCAATAATAGTTCCTACGCGTAAATCCATTTTAGCGAAATCCTCATATTGAATTAATTCTTTTTGAGGTTCCGGCTGTTTGCTTTCGGCAAGATTTGCAGTTTTTGTAGCTTCCAATTTTTCTATTTGTTTTTGTATTTCTTCGTCTTCTATTTTGGCAAAAAGCAATTCTGCCTCGCCAATTTGGTGGCCTTCCGGAATCAATTCTGAATTTTCAGCAACATCGTTCCATTTTAAACGTCCTTCATTTTTCAATATTCCTGACAATTTAGCGGCAGTAAAAGGCAAAAACGGCTCAGCTAAAACACTTAATGCGGCAGCAATTTGCAGCGCCACGTACATTTGCGTTTTTACACGCTCCGGATTGTCTTTCATTACTTTCCAAGGCTCTTCGTCGGCAAGATATTTATTCCCTAAACGGGCAACATTCATCAATTCGCCCAAAGCCTCACGGAATCTGTAACGCTCTACTGAACTCGAAATAACAGCCGGATACGCTTTTAATTCGGCTAAAACATTTTCGTCAACTTCAGAGAATTCATTCGGTTTCGGAATAAATCCGTCGTAATATTTGTTCGTTAAAACAACCACACGATTAATGAAATTCCCGAAAACAGCAACCAATTCGTTGTTATTTCTCGCCTGGAAATCTTTCCACGTAAAATCGTTATCCTTAGTTTCTGGAGCGTTTGAAGTTAATGCATAACGCAAAACGTCTTGTTTCTCCGGAAAATCTTCTAAATATTCGTGTAACCAAACCGCCCAGTTTTTAGAAGTCGAAAGTTTGTTTCCTTCCAAATTCAAAAACTCATTTGCAGGCACATTGTCCGGTAAAATATAGCTTCCTTCGGCTTTAAGCATTGCCGGGAAAATGATACAGTGAAAAACAATATTGTCTTTCCCAATAAAGTGAACCAGTTTTGTGTCTTCATCTTTCCAATACGGTTCCCAATCTTTTCCTTCGCGTAAAGCCCATTCTTTTGTTGATGAAATGTACCCAATTGGCGCATCAAACCAAACGTATAATTTTTTTCCTTCGGCACCTTCAACAGGAACATCAATTCCCCAATCAAGGTCACGCGTTACGGCACGAGGTTCTAATCCGCCATCAACCCAAGATTTTACCTGCCCGTAAACATTTGGTTTCCAGTCGTTTTTATGTCCGACCAAAATCCATTCTGTTAAAAATTCGGTATATCTGTCTAAAGGTAAAAACCAGTGTTTTGTTTCTTTTAAAATTGGAGTTTCTCCAGTGATAGTCGATTTTGGGTTAATCAAATCCGTAGCATTCAGAGTCGATCCGCAATTTTCGCACTGATCTCCGTAAGCTCCGTCGTTGCCGCATTTCGGACAAGTTCCAACCACAAAACGATCTGCTAAAAACTGATCTGCTTTTGCATCGTACAATTGCTCGGTTACTTCTTCAATAAAATCACCGTTATCATACAGTTTCCTGAAAAATTCCTGAGCCGTATCATGATGAATTTTAGCCGAAGTACGAGAATAATTATCAAATGAAATTCCGAAATCAGCAAATGATTTTCTGATAATTCCGTCATATTTATCAATAACTTCTTGTGGCGTAACTCCTTCTTTTTTGGCTTTCATCGAAATAGCAACACCATGTTCATCGCTTCCGCAAATAAACGCAACGTCTTTTCCCTGCAAACGTAAATATCTCGAATAAATATCTGCAGGCACGTAAACCCCCGCCAAATGCCCAATATGAATAGGTCCGTTGGTGTAAGGCAAGGCTGCCGTAATAGTATATCTCTTTGGATTCTGTATCATAACTCAATTTTATTGAGTGCAAAAATAAGCAATAGAATTGAGATTTTGTTATTTCGCGGAGATTCGCAAAGAAAAAGCGTGAAGATTCGCGGAGAGTTTTACGAAAAAGCCAATTAATCGCGCAAAGACGCAAAGGCGCAAAGAAAAATAAAACTTTGCGCCTTTGCGTCTTTGCGCGATTTTTTAATGAAATCAAATAAAAAGCTTAGCGTATCTCTGCGAAAACCTCTGTGCATCTCTGTGAAACAACCCCATAAAATAGAACCAGTTTAAACTACGTTTGAAGCTTATAAATAAAGATATATTTCACAACCTTTGCCCAAGAAAAAAACAAAACAATCTTATGAGCAAGACAAAACTTATCATCAATAAAAACGGATCAATCAAAATCGAGGGTGATTTTGAAATCATGGATCCAGAAGGAGTACTTTATGGTTTGCAGGGAAGAGCTGCACTTGGTCTTTGCCGCTGCGGATTATCTGCGAACAAGCCTTTCTGCGATGGCGGACACCGTAATAACTTCGAGCACGATTCTGTTGCGTTCGATTTACCGCCAATGAAAACAAACTAAGAAATCTTATTTCTGGTTTAGGTATAAAAAAAGCTGCATTTTTTGAATGCGGCTTTTTTTATATCTATTCTGTCTTGTCCTGAAATAGCGATACACAAAAAGTATCATTATGGAAAAAGATCAAGAATTTCGCTATGTAAAGCGCACACAGAAAGATTACAGTATGTTTTTTAAACTTCAAATTGTTCAAGAAATAG
>Ga0247815_10000048_pt1 | contig 92995 bp, 86 predicted proteins | sample UWRJL194509B1_FD_181014 | JGI IMG/M metagenome (GOLD analysis project Ga0247815, IMG submission 181014) | Plant litter microbial communities from Arlington Agricultural Research Station in Wisconsin, United States - UWRJ-L194-509B-1 | ecosystem: Environmental > Terrestrial > Plant litter >... | reverse complement strand
GAATTGAACCGTAAAGTTCTTGCCGATCTAGCGATGAACCACCCGGAAGCTTTCAAAGCCGTACTTAACAAAGTAAAATAACGTTTTATCAACTACATTTAACTTACTTACATAGAGAACCCGTTCGAAAGAGCGGGTTTTTTTATATGTCATTGCGAGCGCAGCTTGGCAATCTTTCTGTCGGATACAGTTCATTTTGGGCGTTGCCTTCGGCCGGGCTGTCCGCTGTATCTTTGGCGGCTCCGCTGCGCTCCGCCGCAAAAGGATGCCGCTTCCATCCCTAACGCGCACCGGCTCCGCATACGGCAAATTAGCAAACTGGAAATTAATTGGCCACGAATTAAGGATTATTGCTATTTTTAGCAAAATTATGTCCTCAGATGACCTTTCAAAAATTGTTTTTAAAAATCGCCTTTGCTTTGTTTTTACTTGTAGCGCTTTCTGCCTCGGCACAAGATACTTTAAAACTAAAAAGCGGTTCTTTAAAACGTGTACAGATTTTAAATAATAATGCGGAATCTGTTTACTTTAAGCCCACTCCGGAATCACCAAACGCGTTTTATTTTGCCAAAAGCGATATAGAGGAAATCTGGTTCGAAAACGGCAAAAAAGAAAAAATCCTTCATCCCGAACTGACTGAAGACGAATTGAAACTTAAAGCAACCATATTATTACAAACCAATGCACATTTCAAAAAATCAAAAAATCCCATTCAGGCTACTTTCGACGGCAGCCTTTTGGCACTTTCAGAAGTCAATCCGGATGACAACAAAACCATAGGAATTTCCAAACCCTACGACCTTTCAAAGGTTTTTGCTTTTCAACCCGTTTCTTACCGGCCTGGCGACTTTGCTTTCCTAAACATCGTAATCATGGTTCGGGAAAACAATTCAGGAAAATGGGAACAACAAAAACTCGTCCTCGCCATCGATCATCAGGAAAAAGCGGTGCTCTTGCTTGATGTGCTGACACAACTCAACAAAATGCTCAATCAAAAAAACGACCCTAAAAATTAAGTCCCGATGCATACTCCGCTCATCAAACACATCGAAAAATTCATTTCCCTCGACGAAAACGAAACCCAATTGCTGCTCGATGTGCTCGAATTTAAAACCATCAAAAAGAAAGAAAACCTGCTTCATGCCGGACAAATCTGCCACCACCAATATTTCATCGTCAAAGGCTGCTGCCGCAATTTCATCATCAATGACAAAGGAAACGAGCAAACCACCCAATTTGGGATCGAAAACTGGTGGCTCAGCGATTTCCTGAGTTACCACAACGAGCGCCCTTCAGACTTCTACATCCAGGCCGTAGAAAATTCCGAAATCATCGCTATCGAAAAAAAAAATATGGAAGACTTGCTCACAAAAGTCCCCAAACTCGAGCGCTATTTTCGGCTGGTACTCCAAAAGGCATTCGGCGCCTCACAAATGCGCATCAAATATTTATATACCCAAAGTGCCGAAGAACGCTACCATTTTTTCAACGATTCATTCCCTGAATTTACCCAGCGCATTCCGCAATACATGCTTGCCTCTTACCTCGATTTCTCCCCGGAATTCCTTAGTAAAATCCGCGCTGGCAAAGTCTAAACTTATGCCTTTTGCCTTGTCCCTTTTGCCTTTTTACTTTCTTAAACTACTTCAAGTTTTTTTAAAGACACAAACAAGAACTTTGTTCCAACTTTAAAAAACAACGAAAATGCAAACCAGAATCAACCTTCCAAAAGTAGCCCCAGAAGCCTACAACGCATTAATGAACCTTGAAAAATACATTAGCACAACAGGCCTGGATCCGATCCACAAAGAACTGATCAAAATCCGCGCTTCCCAAATCAACGGCTGCGCTTTCTGCATCAACATGCACACTGCCGACGCCCGAAAAATCGGCATGGATGAAAGACATATTTACCTGATTAGCGCCTGGCGTGAAACTGATTTTTACAGCGATCAGGAAAAAGCAATCCTCGCCCTAACCGAAGAAGTCACCTTAATCAGCAACCACGTGTCAAACGAAACTTATGCCAACGCCGCCAACCTTTTCGACGAAAAATACCTTGCCGAAATCATCATGGCGATCATCACGATCAACACCTGGAACCGTTTTGCCATCACGACCGGGCTGCGTGTTTCCTAATCTTCAATTCATTTCAAGAACCATCGTAAAAACGGTGGTTTTTTTATGGGCGTTGCCTACGGCCAGGCTGTCCGCTTTATCTTGGCTCCATTGCATTGCGCCAAGGATGCCGCTTCCATCCTCAACGCGGGCAAACGTTTCCAAAAGAACTCTCCGCTATAAATATTTCAGAAATAATCACACAAGAACCATTTCACCTGTTTGAATTTCATAACTTTGCCGCATGAGCAAAACCGAAACTTTACAGGATTTTTATACCCAAAAGCAAATCAGCCAACCCGAAGGCCTGTATCCCGGCGTGGGTCATTTCAATGTATTCCGTCTCGAAGATTGCCTGCAAAAAGAAGGCAGCAGCATCACGTATAGCCGACGCGATTATTACAAAGTGCTCCTCATCCGCGGTAAAAATCGCTACCATTATGCCGATAAAAGCATCGAGATTTCAGGATCGACTTTATTATTTTTCAATCCGCAGGTTCCATACACGTGGGAATCATTATCTGAAAACGTCACCGGATATTTCTGTATTTTTACCGAATCGTTTTTCACCGAAAAAATCAAAACCAGCCTCAGCGAACTTCCAATGTTTGCGCCTGGCGGAAAACCAAGTTATGTTTTAAATGACGCTCAGGATGCTGATGTCGCTGCAATCTTCAACAAAATGCTCGAAGAAATTAGCTCTGATTACGTCTACAAATATGACCTGCTGCGCAATTACACTACTGAACTGACGCATTACGCGTTAAAACAACAACCTTCAGAAACATTATACCAACATCCCGATGCCAATTCCCGGATCACCTCCGTATTCAGGGAATTGCTCGAAAGGCAATTTCCGATTGAAACGCCGGGACAACGTTTTACCTTGCGTTCGGCCAAAGATTTTGCACAGCAGCTTTCTGTTCACGTGAATCATTTAAACCGCGCCATTCGCGAAACAACCGGAAAAACCACGACCGATTACATTACCGAACGATTGGTTTCAGAAGCCAAGGCCTTGCTCAAACACACCGATTGGAATGTTTCCGAAATCGGATATTGCCTCGGTTTTGATGAAGCGGCGCATTTCAACAACTTCTTCAAAAAACAAACCACGCAAACGCCTACATTTTTCAGGAATGTTTGAATTTCGTAATCATCCGTTTGATTCGCGCAATCCCCGCACTGCATAACCAACATACCTTTGCTTCATCATTTAAAACAAAAAATCATGAAGCATTCCAATCAAAAAACATGGTTCATTACCGGCGCTTCCAAAGGGCTCGGACTTGCCTTGGCCACCAAACTTTTAAACGAAGGGTATTCCGTTGCAGCCACTTCGAGGAATTCTAAAAATTTCCCGGCAGCTTTACTCCAAAATGAAAATTTCCTGGCGTTGCAAACCGATTTGTCTGATGAAAACAGCATCCGGAAATCCGTCGAACAAACTGTCAACCATTTCGGAAAAATTGATGTCGTCGTCAACAATGCCGGCTACGGAATCGGCGGCGCCATCGAAGAACTCAGCGAAACTGAAATCAGCCAAAGCTTCGACGTCAATGTTTTCGCTACGTTAAAAGTCATCAAGTCGGTCATGCCGCATTTGCGGGCGCAGCGTTCCGGGCACATCATCAATATCTCCTCGATTGCCGGATTTGCAGCAGCAACCGGCTGGGCGGTTTATGCCGCGGTAAAATTTGCCGTTGTAGGCCTGTCGGAAGTTTTAGCAGAAGACGTGAAAGAATTCGGCATTCACGTGACAGTTGTCGAACCAGGCGCTTTCCGCACACAATTTTTAACTTCCGAATCTTTAGTATTGGCAGAAAACCCGATTGAAGCGTACACGGCGATCCGAAAATCGCACGAACGCTACGCTTCTTTCGACGGTGCGCAAATCGGAGATCCGGATAAAGCGGCTTCCGTATTTATCGACCTGGTCAAAAACCCGAATCCGCCGATCCGCCTATTTTTAGGAAGCGATGCTTACAACCGGGCGACAGAAAAAGTTAGTATTCTGAGTAATGATTTACAAAACTGGAAAGCCGTTTCCATTTCAACCGATTTCAATTAATTTAAAACAACAATCATGAGCAACAAAAAAGTATGGTTTATCACCGGAGCTTCACAAGGTTTCGGATTAATATTAGCAAAACAATTACTGGAAAAAGGCGATTTTGTCGCTGCCACTTCGAGAAGAAAATCCGAATTGGAACGTGAAATTTCTCCAAAATCAGATCAATTTCTTCCGATTGAAATGAAATTAACAGATGAAAGCAATGTCAAAAAAGCAATTGACGAAACGATTGCTGCATTCGGGAAAATTGACTACATCATCAACAATGCAGGTTACGGTTTGCTTGGCGCGGTTGAAGAATTATCAGATGCGGAAGCAAGACAAAATTTCGACGTGAATGTCTTCGGATCGTTGAATGTAATCCGCCAGGCGTTGCCGCATCTGCGCAAGCAACAATCGGGACACATTTTTAACATTGCATCAATCGGTGGTTATTTGGGAGATTTTCCGGGATTCGGGATTTACTGTGCGACAAAATTTGCAGTCGTCGGATTCTCTGAAGCGATGGCCATCGAACTCAAAGATTTCAACATCAACGTTACCGCTGTGCTTCCGGGTTATTTCAGGACCAATTTCCTGACATCAGGTTCGTTGTCTACGCCGCAAAATCCGCTTGACGATTACAAATCAACACGCGAATCACAGGAATTGCACCAGCAACAAATTAACAACAACCAACCCGGAGATCCTGAAAAAGGCGCGGCCGCGATCATCCAGATTGCAGGAGAAAAAAATCCGCCGGTACATTTATTCCTTGGAAGCGATGCGTATGGATTGGCAAAAACCAAAGCTGAAAACGTCATGAACGAACTTGAAGCATGGAAATCGGTTACAATAAATACCGATTTTTAAATTTCACAGCCAAACCAATAAACCAAAAAGCTACAGCATCAACAATATGAATCTGTAGCTTTTTTTATTTATACGGATATTTTTATTATCCGAAAACGTCTTCTTTTTCCCCATCAAAACTCGCAAAAACCATACTTGGATGCGAATCCTGGTGAAAGATATGTCCATGCGAGTCAATCGCGATCGCACCTGCAAAACCGTCAAAAGGCTTTAATTCCTCAAAAGTTTTCTCAAATGCTTTTTCAATGGTAAAGCCATCGGTGACCCGCGTCACGATTTTTGCCGCAACCGCACCGCTGACAATGTCTTCACCGACTCCGGTTAAACTGACGCCGCAAAAATGATTGGCATAATTTCCGGCTACAGTAGCCGAATCGGAAACGCGCCCCGGAATTTCAAAACCTTTTCCCCCGGTGGATGTCGCGACTGCAATTTTTCCGTGTTGGTCTAATGCGACACAGCCTACAGTTCCGGTTCCCGTTGGTGCTTTCTTGGCTTCATATTCGGCACGGCGTTGCGGGATTTCAGTCGAAAAAACCTCAAAACCCAGTTTGCGTGCAAAATCGGTTGCGCCGTCGCCACCCAAAACCTTATCTTCACTGTCCATTAGCAATTGCGCCACCTGGATCGGATTTTTGACATCTTCTATATTAATGACGCCGCTCATCTTTTGCGTCGAGCCATCCATTAACGAGGCGCTCATCCGGATTTTTCCGTCGCTCTGGATTTGCGACCCTGTTCCGGCATTGAACAATTCGTCGTCTTCTAATAAAGAAACCGCATAAACGACCGTTTCCAAAGCCGAATGGTGCTGTAAAAAGTCATACGAATTTTTAACAATTCTCAGCAATGCCTGCTGTTTGGCAACTTTCGTTTCGTGGTTGGTCGACGATTCCGAAAAGAAACCGCCGTGAATGATAATTTTCATGTGTGGATTTTAGTCGTCTGAAAGCATTTTTAATTCATCGGCATATTGCGACGACTGGATGTTCATTTTGTGTGTTTTCAAATCGAAAGTATCGTATTTGCTCATCACATGCGTGACCAAATGGTTGATCGAAATCGGCTGGCCCATTTCCACCTGCGTTAAATTCGTATCTTTAATTTCGCGCCCGTCAACCAAAATCACAAGCCCGGAACCAATCGCCTCCATTTTCTCATTGTTGGTAATCAGCAAGCCGGTGTCTTCCCCAAGCCCGATTCCCAAAACTTTCGGGTTTCCAACAACGGCCTGAAACAACCTTCCGATTCTCCCGCGCTGTACAAAATGCGTGTCGATGATCACGCCGTCGATGAGTCCGAGGCCACTCGTGATCTTCACTTCGCCTTTCAGCAAAGCCTCAGAACTGCTGCCCTGGTAAATCATCGTGTTCGACGCCGCTGCCGCTCCCGCAGAAGTCCCGGCATATATAAAGTCTTCATTGTGGTATTTTTCAAGGATCAGGTCGTGAAACTCCGTTCCGCCCAAAATAGAGGTCAGCCGCAACTGGTCACCGCCGGTAAAAATCACGACATCGGCAGCTTTTACCCGATCTAAAACTTCCTGGCTCGTTGCCTGTTCGCGCTTTTCGATATGCAAAACATCGACGTTTTTCGCGCCTAAATAATTGAATGCTTTGACATATTCCGGCCCAATTTCACGCGGAATTTTCGAAGCTGTCGTAATGACTTCAATCCGCGATTCGATTTTATTCTTGGACTCGTTCAGGATCCGTTTCAGAATTCCGGTCTCAAAAAAGTTCAGATTATTGGCCACATTGGCATCGAGGTTCGTCTCAGTGAAACTCCCTTTGTCAACGGCGCCGCCTATAATGATTAATTTTCCTCGTATGTTCATGTGGTAAAAATAACATAAAATTAAAATAAACCAAACCTATTTAAGTTTTTTAGAAGCAGAAAATTCGGGCACTGAAGGAACTTTTGTCCCGCTATTCGTTCCAATCTTCGCTGTTAAATTGGCATTTAACAGCAAAGGATTTTCACTACTATCGGGGCTAAACAACAATTTCTTCGTTTCCATAACAAAAATTCCCATCTGAGAATCAGCTTCCAAAAAAGAAAAACCTCAAATAAATCAAATAAATTTTGAAAACCTGTCGGAAAAATTTACTTTAGTAAAATCAATACCTTTTGTTTTTAACAAAACTGCTATCAAATAAACAAACATTACTTCGTCTATGAAAATCTTAAAAGTGCAGGCGCTACGCGGCCCGAATATCTGGAGTGTCCAAAGAAAAAAATTAATCCAGATGCGTTTGGATCTCGAAGAAATGGAGCAATTTCCAACCAATAAAATTGATGGTTTTCACGCGCGCATCATGGCCATGTTTCCCACCATGTACGAACACCGTTGTTCCGAAGGCGTCGATGGCGGATTTTTCATGCGTGTCGAGCAAGGCACCTGGATGGGACATGTGATCGAGCATATTGCCCTTGAAATCCAGACGCTTGCCGGAATGGAAACCGGCTTCGGACGCACACGCGAAACCAAAACACCCGGAATCTACAACGTCGTTTTTAGTTATACCGAAGAAAATGTAGGGCTTTTCGCAGCCGAAAGCGCTGTTCATATTGCAGAAGCTTTAATTGCCGGAACCCATTACGATCTTGAAGGCGACATCCAACAAATGCGTGAAATCCGCGAACGCGTACGTCTCGGGCCAAGTACAGGAAGTATTGTTGAAGAAGCCGTGGCCCGCGACATTCCGTGGATCCGCCTCGGAACGAATTCACTCGTCCAACTCGGATATGGCGTCAACCAAATGCGTTTTCAGGCCACCATTACCTGCAAAACGAGCAACATTGCCGTGGACATTGCCTGCAATAAGGAAGAAACCAAACGCATGCTCGACAATGCTTCGATTCCCGTTGCGAGTGGCGGCATTTGCATGGATGACGACGATTTGAAAACGGTTGTTGATAAAATCGGCTATCCGATCGTCATCAAACCACTTGATGGAAACCACGGAAAAGGCGCTTCTATCAATGTATTGAATTGGGAAGATGCCGTTGCCGGACTGGCTTATGCCAAAACCTACAGCCGCCGCGTGATCGTTGAAAAATTCATCACCGGGTTTGATTTCCGTGTTTTAGTCATTGACAACAAACTCGTCGCTGCTGCGAAACGCGTTCCGGCACACGTCGTTGGAAATGGAACAAACACTTTACAGGAACTCATCGATACGACCAATCTCGACCCGCGCCGCGGTTACGGACATGAAAACGTCCTGACGCAAATCGATGTCGATCGCGATACTTTGGATTTGTTAGAAAAACTGAATTATAATTTGGAAACGGTGCCGAAAAATGGGGAAATCGTTTACTTAAAATCAACTGCCAATCTCAGTACCGGAGGCACTTCTGTCGATGTTACCGATATGATGCACCCCGAAAATATTTTCCTTGCCGAGCGCATTTCGCGCGTCATTGGACTCGATATTTGCGGCGTCGATATCATGGCAGAAAACCTTACGCAGCCCTTAAAAGAAAACGGCGGCTGTATTTTGGAAGTCAATGCAGCTCCGGGTTTCCGAATGCACTTGGCGCCATCGGAAGGTTTGCCAAGAAACGTGGCTGCTCCGGTAATTGACATGCTCTATCCGCCAGGAAAACCAAGCCGTATCCCGATCATCGCAGTTACCGGAACCAACGGAAAAACCACTACTACCCGATTGCTTGCGCACATTGTAAAAAATAATGGTTATAAAGTGGGCTTTACGACATCGGACGGAATTTACATCCAAAACCACATGATGGAAAAAGGAGACACAACCGGACCCATCAGTGCCGAATACATTTTAAAAGACCCAACGGTGGAGTTTGCCGTTCTGGAAACTGCCCGTGGCGGAATTTTACGCTCCGGATTGGGATTTAGCCGTTGCGATATTGCTGTGGTAACCAATATTCAGGAAGATCATTTGGGCATCAGCGACATCCATACGCTTGACGATTTGTCACGTGTCAAAAGTACCGTGGCTAAAAGTGTCAAAAAAGACGGTTGGGCGATTTTGAATGCCGAAGACGAGCAATGCGTCAAAATCGCATCGGAACTGAGTTGCAACGTGGCGTATTTCAGTATGGATGAAGAAAATCCGCTGATCAAAAAATTAAGCAAAGAAGGAAAAATCGTCGCTGTTTACGAAAATGGCTTCATCACCGTTAAAAAAGGCGAATGGAAAATCCGTGTGGAAAGGGCGACGCATGTGCCGCTGACTTTAGGCGGAAAAGCAAAATTCATGATCGCAAACGCACTTGCCGCAACATTGGCGGCTTATTTGTGGGGATTCAAGACCGAAGACATCAGTTTGTCGTTGCAGACTTTCATTCCGAGTGTCGCGCAAACACCGGGAAGAATGAATATTTTCGATTTCAAGCGCTTTAAAGTTTTGATCGATTTTGCGCACAATCCGTCAGGTTATTTGGGAGTGGAAGACTTTTTGAACAGCGTTGATGCGAATAAAAAAATCGGGATCATTGCCGGCGTTGGCGACAGACGCGATGAAGACATTAAGGAATGTGCGAAAATCGCCGGAAGAATGTTCGACCACATTATCATCCGCCAGGAAAAACATTTGCGCGGAAGAACCGAACAGGAAATTATTGACTTAATTCTCACAGGAATCGCAGAATCCGGGCGAAACGTCACGCATGAAATCATCACGAAAGAAGTTGAAGCGATCAAACATGCGATCAATTCAGCCGAAGAAGGTACGTTTATCGTGGCTTTAAGCGATGTCGTGACGAACGCGATTGAGATCGTACAGGAATATTTAGATAAAGAAAACGAGGAAGGTATTGTATAATTTTTGTTGATTATCGGAAATTTATATTCAAAATAAGTTTGAACCATTAAGAAATGAAGGGACATTAAGACAAACGGCTTCATGCTTTCTTAATACCTTAATGGTCCATAAAAAATTTAATACGCTAAAATTTAAAAAACAGCTAATCAATTAATTTTACTAGATTGTAACAAAGGATCCTGTTAACAGACCAACAAAGTCAGTTTTCATGATCCTTTTTTAATACTTTTGTTTTTCAACTAATTCCACACACATGAACAAAAAAATTATACTGTTTTTCAGTTTTTTCATTGCGGTTTCGGCCTTTGGGCAAACCAAAAAAATTACGCTTGAAGATGGCGTTTTACAGCAGAACAGTTTGTTTAGGGCAGACAAATTATTGGGTTTCCAATGGATTCCGAACACCAGCAAATATGTGTATGTTGCCGATTCGTATAAAAAATTAATGACGGCCAACACTGCAGATTCCAAAGCAACCGAACTTGTAACACTTGCCGATGTCAACAAAGCGTTGTCATCCGATTTTAAAAATTTCTTCGGATTGGAATGGAAAGATGCCAATACATTCATCCTTAACAAAGACAATAAATATTACGAGTACAATGTTCCCGCAAAAACCGGAAAACTCGTTTCTGAACTTCCTGAAAAAGCAGAAAATGCTGCATTCGACGATCAGAAAAACAACATTGCTTACACGCAAAAAAACAATCTGTATATTTTAAATGCCAATAAAGAAAAAGTTGTCGTAACCAATGAAAGCAACGAAGCGATCGTTTCCGGGCAGTTTTTTGCAAGAAGCGAATTCGGGATTACCGTTGGAACTTTTTGGTCGCCAAAAGCCAATTATTTAGCCTTTTACCAGAAAGACCAGACTGAAGTGGCCGATTATCCATTATTGGACATCAATGAAACGCCGGGAAAATTGGAGAATATCAAGTATCCGATGATCGGGCAGAAAAGTGAAAAACCAAGAGTCGGGATTTACAACCTGGCATCCAAGAAAACGGTTTTCATTGCGCCAAAAGGAAATCCTGACGATTATTTAACGAACCTTTCATGGACTCCGGATGAAAAATTTGTACTAATCGCCGAACTCAATCGCGGGCAAAACGACCTACATTTAAATGTGTACGATGCCAATACCGGCGCGTTCGTCCGTACCATCTTAGAAGAAAAAAACGACAATTGGGTAGAACCGGAACATCCGGCATTTTTCCCAAACGCGAAATCCAACAACTTCATCTGGATCAGTGAAAAAGACGGATTCGACAACCTGTATTATTATTCGCTTGACGGAAAACTGATCAAACAACTGACACAGAATAAATTTGTCGCACATGAAATTTTGGGTGCAAATCCTGCCGGAACGGAAGTTTATTTTACGGCCACAGGCCCAAATCCGACAAATATGTTAGGATATAAAGTCGATTTAAAAGGAAAGCAAACATTAATTACCAAAGATGAAGGCACGCATACAGTTGCTGTCAGCACCGATGGAAATTGGATTTTTGATGAATATTCAAACCACACCACGCCTTCAAAATCATTGTTGTATGACAAAAATTTAAAAGCGCAGACATTGCTCGTTAGTGCCAACAAATACGACGGCTACCAAATGGGAACTGCCGATATCAGAACGATCAAAGCTGCGGATGGCAAAACCGATTTATACACCAGATTGATCAAGCCAAGCAACTTCGACCCAACCAAAAAATATCCGGTGATGGTCTATGTTTACGGAGGCCCACATGCGCAAATGATCACCAATTCCTACCTCGATGGCGCCAATTTGTGGATGTACTGGATGGCCGAACAAGGCTATCTGGTTTTTACTGTGGACAATCGCGGCTCGGGAAATCGTGGCTTTGCATTTGAAAGCGTCATCCACGGCAGATTGGGTGTCAACGAAATGGACGACCAGATCAAAGGCGTCGATTACTTAAAATCATTGCCTTATGTAGACGGCAACCGTTTGGCAGTTCACGGCTGGAGTTTCGGCGGATTTATGACGACTTCACTCATGCTCAGGAAACCCGATGTGTTTAAAGTGGGCGTTGCCGGCGGCCCGGTAACCGACTGGAAATACTACGAAGTCATGTACGGCGAACGCTACATGGACACGCCTGCAGAAAATCAAAAAGGTTTTGACGAAGCCAGCACGTTGAATTACGTCAAAGATTTAAAAGGAAAACTGCTTCTAATTCATGGAACAAGTGACGATGTAGTGGTCATGCAGCAAAATTTCGCGCTGGTCAAAAAGTTTGTAGAAGCAGAAAAGCAAGTGGATTTTTTCCCTTATCCTATGCACAAACACAATGTTACCGGCAAAGACCGCGTGCATTTGATGACGAAGGTTCTGAATTATATTATCGATAACAACAAGTAATTTTATTTGAAGCTATTCCTGCTGTCCGCTAACTCGAGCGAAGCGAACTGACCGAACACAAAATAAAAAATATTATTTTGTGAGGTAATCTTTTGTTTCATTGCATTACACAAAAGGATGCCTCTCCATCAGGGCTAAAAAAGCCAGTCTTCACCGATTGGCTTTTTTGTTTATTTGTAATTTAATCTATTTACGATGTAACACAAAGATGGCACTTAAACGATATTTTTGTCCCTCAATTGTAAACTATGCTCCTCAACAGAAAAATCCCGCTGCCGTATATTTTAAGAACGATCAAGTATGAAGTCGTATATGTTTTTGTGATCGGAGTTGTTGTATATTACCTGACACACGAATTTAAAAATCTGATCCCGGTCATGCCGATTGCCATTCCGGCATTTATCGGTACGGCAATCTCGGTGATCTTATCTTTCAAATTGAACCAATCGTATGACAGATGGTGGGAAGCCCGAAAAATCTGGGGTTCCATCGTAAATGACAGCCGAAACCTGATTATACAATTGCAATCTTTTGTAGAAATTCCCGCAGAATCAGCGATCAGAAAAATTGCTTACCGTCAAATTGCGTGGTGTTATGCACTTGGGCGAAATCTTCGCGGACAGGATGTGCTTCAAAATCTTGAAAAATATTTTTCAGCGGAAGAGCTTAATTCCATCAAGCAACGCAGCAACAAACCACTTGCCATATTACAGTTGAATGCAATGGATCTTGAAAAACTCAGGAAAAATGCCACGTTGGAACTGTTCAGCCAAGTGCAATTGAACAACACCATCGTAAGCCTTACCAATTCAATGGGAATGGCAGAAAGAATCAAAAATACGGTGTTTCCGGTGACTTATAAATATTTTCTGCACCTGATTATTTACCTATTTGTGATTACGCTTTCGATTTCGTTGCGCGACATTGAAAGCTATTTTGAAATTCCGCTATTGCTCGTCATTTCGATGGCATTCTTCCTGCTTGAAAAAACAGCAAGCCATTTGCAAGATCCATTTAATGACATGCCAACAGACATTTCGGTGACTGCAATCGCAACAACCATTGAAATTAATATCATGGATTTGCTAAACGAAAATCAAAAACCGGAACCGCTAACAAGCGATGATTTTTATCTGATGTAAAAATTAGGTTTTCTGTTTTTTCTTTCTTGCTGCGGGAAACAAAATATTGTTCAGGATTAATCGATACCCGGGAGAATTCGGGTGCAGGTCTAAAACCGTTGGCTCATCGCCCACCCGATGCTGGTAATCTTCGGGATCGTGCCCGCCGTAAAAAGTAAAAAATCCTTTTCCGACCTGGCCGTGGATGTAGCGTGCTTCGCCGTTGAGTTGGCATTCGCCTAAAACCAACACATTTGATTTTACCAGTTCACGTTCGAAAGAAGTCGTTTGTCCCATAAAACCTTTGACCAATTGCGTGTGATTTTGGCACAGCATGCTCGGAATGACGTCCCATTTTGCAGAGAATTCCATGAGCGTGAAATAATCTTTTTCCATTGGGATCTTGCGTTTTTCGGTCATGTCAATGTCTGAAAATTCGTAACGTTCCGGTTTTCTTTCGAGTGTGTAATTCTTGAATGCGAATGATTTGGTGAAATCTATTTTGGATTGGTAATTGGGTTCGCTCGGATCGCCATCGAACATCGGTTCGCAGATGTCGACGCCATCTGCGGCAAGCGCAATGTCAAAACTGTCGGTCGCCGAACACATCGCAAACATGAATCCGCCACCAATCACAAAGTCACGGATCTTTTTCGCCACAGCGCCTTTTTCTTCTGACACTTTATTGTATCCGAGTTTTTTCGCCAAAGCCTCGGCGTCTTTTTTCTGTTCGATATACCACGGAGCATTTCTGTATGCCCCGAAAAATTTCCCATATTGCCCTGTAAAATCTTCGTGGTGCAAATGCAGCCAATCATACAAAAGCAATTGATCGGTCAACACTTCTTCGTCATAAATGGGCGTAAACGGAATTTCGGCATACGTCAATACCAGCGTTACCGCATCGTCCCAGGGTTGTTTGCCTTTTGGCGTATAGACAGCGATTTTTGGCGCTTTTTCCAAAACAACCGTTTCCATGTTTTGAGAAGGGCTTGAAATTTCATCGAGTATGGTTTGCGCCTGCGAATCGGAGAGCACTTCAAAACTCACACCTCGAATCTGGCATTCTTTGCGGATTTCCGGAGCATCGGGCAATAAAAACGAACCGCCGCGGTAATTCAGCAGCCAGCTCGCCTTGAACTTTTTATCGAGGCACCAATAGGTGATTCCGTAAGCTTTGAGGTGGTTTTGCTGTGTGGTTTCGTCCATCGGCAGCAAGATAAAATTGGCTTTTATCGAAAATGAACACAGGATCAGCAACAGTACAATAATTTTTTTGAAAGGCATGCCGGAAATTTTGAATTTCAAAGATAGCGGAATTTGTGTGAAGGAAAAGATAAATTTTTGGAACGTTGCGATACAGATTGGATGAAATTTCGAAATTTTCAATTTTGTGTAAAAACCTAAATAACCAAAATTCCTGCGTTAGCGATTGCAGCGGAAATCCTTTTTCGGAGTTTACGAAGCGAAAGATTACAGCGGAAAGCGCGGCCGAAGGCAACGCCCAAAAGAAAATCAAAAATTCAGCGAACAAAAAAAATCCGCCGGTTAGAGCGGAAAAATATTATTTAAAACGGCACATCACTATCATCATCCGCGCTATTCATATTGCTTCCAAAAGCTTCATTCGGCGACGGTAAATTTTTAGTCGTAAACGGATTGTCTTCATGATTCATTTTCGATGGCAGATCGTCATAGCTTCCGCTGAAATCCTCAAGATTGTCAAATTTACCGAGATTTCCAATGAATTTCAAACGGATGTTTTCGAGCGATCCGTTACGGTGTTTTGCAATGATAAATTCTGCCTGGCCGGCCGTTGGCGTTTGTTCGTCGTCATCCCATTCGTCAATTTTATAATATTCGGGGCGGTAGATGAACGACACGATATCGGCATCCTGCTCGATCGCCCCAGATTCACGAAGATCTGAAAGCAATGGCCTTTTGCTCGACCCACGCGTTTCCACGGCACGTGACAACTGTGATAAGGCGATTACGGGAACACTTAATTCTTTGGCCAAAGCCTTTAAATTTCGGGAAATGGTTGAGATTTCCTGTTCGCGGTTTCCGCCGCCTTTTCCGTTTCCACCGGCGGTCATCAATTGGAGGTAATCAACAATGATCAGTTTGATGCCATGCTGTGAAGACAAACGACGCGCTTTGGCACGCAAATCGAAGATCGAAAGCGAAGGCGTGTCATCTATAAATAAAGGCGCTTTTTCAAGGTTTTTGACCTTGATCGAAAGCTGTTCCCATTCGTGTTTTTCGAGTTTTCCGGTTCTTAGCTTTTCAGACGACAATCCAGTTTCAGACGAGATCAGACGCGTAATTAATTGTACCGATGACATCTCCAGCGAAAACAACGCCACCGGATGCCCAAAATCAATCGAGATATTTCTGGCCATCGACAAAACGAAAGCCGTTTTACCCATACCCGGACGTGCCGCAATGATGATCAAATCGCTGGGCTGCCATCCTGATGTAATCTGGTCGAGTTTTTCGAAACCCGTTGCGATTCCGGATAGTCCTTCTTTTCCTGCGATTTCTTCAATTCTTTTTTTCGCCTGGATCACTAAACTTTGCGCGGTTTCAGAGCTTCGCTTGATGTTTCCCTGCGTAACTTCGTATAATTTAGATTCGGCTTTGTCTAATAAATCGAAGACATCTGTGGTTTCATCATACGATTCTTCAATGATCTCAGACGAGATTTTGATCAGGCTTCGCTGGATGTATTTCTGTAAAATGATCCTCGAGTGGAATTCGATATGCGCTGAAGAGGAGATCTTTTGCGTGAGTTGGATCAGGTAAAAATCACCGCCTGCCAAATCGAGCTTGGCGTTCTTTTTCAACTGTGCCGACACTGTTAATAAGTCGATGGGCTGCGTATCTGTGAACAACTGCACGATCGCTTCAAAAATATGCTTGTGCGCGTCTTTGTAAAAAGCGTCGGGCTGCAGGATGTCAATCACCTCATCCACTCCCTTTTTATCAATCATCATCGCACCCAAAACCGCTTCCTCAAGGTCTAAAACCTGCGGCGGCAGCTTGCCTTTTTCAAGGTTGATGATCGTAGTTTTGTCTACGCGAACGGGATTGATATTTCTGAAATTTTCCATAGTGCGAAAGTAACTAAAAAATAAAAAAAGGGCTGCCAGAGTTATTACAAACTGTTGTTGATAAATCGGTATTTTTTGTTTATAACCATAAAAAAATCCGAAACCACAGGGCTTCGGATTCGATATCTAATTGTAAGATTTTACTCTTTGTATTCGCCCATTTTGCTGTATTTGTCCATTCTGCGGGACACCAGTTCGGCTGTTGATAAATCTTTGAGTTCGTTGAAAGCTTTCAACACATATTCCTGAACACTTTTGAAAGTCGTTTCACGGTCGTAATGTGCGCCGCCTAATGGTTCCGGAATCACATCGTCTACAAGCTTTTGTCTTTTCATATCGGTTGACGTGAGTTTCAATGCTTCGGCAGCTTGTTCTTTATAGTCCCAGCTTTTCCAAAGAATGGACGAGCACGATTCTGGTGAAATGACAGAATACCAGGTATTTTCGAGCATGTATACTTTGTCTCCAACGCCGATTCCGAGTGCGCCACCTGATGCGCCTTCTCCAACGATCACAGAAATGATCGGCACTTTTAAACGGGTCATTTCGAAGATGTTCCTTGCGATGGCTTCGCCTTGTCCGCGTTCTTCCGCTTCAAGTCCGGGATAAGCTCCGGGCGTGTCGATCAGCGTTAAAACCGGAATCCCGAATTTCTCTGCCATTTGCATGAGTCGCAACGCTTTTCTGTAACCTTCAGGATTGGCCATTCCGAAATTGCGGTACTGGCGTGTTTTCGTATTGTAACCTTTTTGCTGTCCGACGATCATGAAGGATTGCCCGCCGATTTTCCCGAGTCCGCCAATCATGGCTTTGTCGTCTTTAAAATTCCGGTCGCCAAAAAGTTCGAGGAATGAAGTCCCGCACAACGCGCGAACATGGTCCATCGTGTATGGCCGGCTTGGATGCCTTGACAACTGGACACGCTGCCATGCTGTGAGGTTTTTATAGATGTCTTTTTTGGTCTCGAGGAGTTTTTTTTCGATCTGTTTGCAGGTTTGTGTCACGTCGACATTTGATTCCTGTCCGATGATCTGGCATTTGTCTAACTGGTCTTCCAGTTCTTTTATGGGAAGCTCAAAATCTAAATATTCCATAGGATTTGTGCGTTTAATTTTAAATTGGAAACGCAAAGATAAAATTTAAAACTTGGAACGAAAGTGTTTTTCCGATTTTAATTGTTAACGTTTTAGGTGTCGGAATGCCCTAGCCCGGATGGGAAGCGGTATCCTTTTTTATAGTGTTGCGAGGCACGAGCAATACTATAAAAAAGATAAAGCGGACAGCCGGAACAGCTCCTAAAAAAATTGAACCATTAAGAAAATTAAAGGCATTAAGCTGTTGGTATTTGTGCTGCTTTTTTTCGGGTGTAATTTTTTACAATGCCATTTGCAATGACTGTTGCAAGGATAATGGCTGAAACGATGTAAAACGGAACGCTCATTTTTTCGCTGTCGCCGATGATGAAATACGCCAGGAAAATGCCGTAAACCGGTTCGAGGTTCGTGGTGAGCATGACCGTGTAAGGCGATAATTTTTTCATGACATTGACCGAAGCCGTGAACGCATAAGCGGTACAGATGGATGATAAAATGACTATTAAAATCCAGTCTTTTCCCGAAACGTCGAAAAATTCCGGCGTGAATTTCCCGTCGAAAAGCAGGTAAAGCGACACAAAGAAAAATCCGGCGAAGAATTCATATAAAGTGATGACCGTCGAATCGTATTGCTGGATGAGTTTTCCGTTGAAAATGGTAAACATGACGCCCATGAACACGGAGAACAAAGCGCAAAGCATTCCGTTTAAATACTTGGCTTCGACATCCATAATGATGCAAAGCCCGGCGATAATGATGAGTCCGAAGAGTATTTCATACCACAGCATTTTGCGCTTGTAGAAAATCGGCTCTAATATCGAAGCGAAAAACGCACCCGTAGAAAACATCGCCAAGGTCACCGAAACATTGGAAATATTGATCGCTCTGAAGAAAAAGATCCAGTGGATTGCAATTAAAAAGCCCACCAAAACGAGTTTAACGATGGCTTTTGGCGGCAGTAAAAACGATTTTTTGGTGATGACCAAATAGGACAAAAGGAAAATTCCGGCGAGCAGCATTCTGTACCAAACCAGCGATGCTTCGCGAATGGTAATTAAATCGCCGAGCACTGCTGTAAATCCCCAGATGAAAACGATCAGGTGAAGATTGAGGTAGCTTTTGAGGTTAGCGCTTGGCATTGCGCAGCAGGTAAATGGCCAGGATTCCGAAGACTACATTGGGAAACCAAACGGCAACAATGGGCGGAATGCTTGATTTTTCGGCCATAACGCCAAAGACCTTGTCGAAAAACACGTACGTAAATGCGAGAATAATCCCGATGGCAAGATTCATTCCCATTCCGCCGCGGCGCTTCATTGCTGAAACCGAAACGGCGATAATTGTTAAAATAAATGCCGAAACCGGAATGCTGTATTTTTTGTACAACACGACCAGATACGTATTAATATTGGCATTTCCACGCTTGCGCTCTTTGTCAATAAAACTGTTGAGTTCGCCAAGCGAAAGCGTTTCAGCTATGTAAACCACCGGCGTTAAATCGTCGAGTTCAAATTTAAAGACTGTATCTTTTTTTTCTGCTTTTTCGAGTTTGTCATTGAGTATGCCCACGGTGCGCTTGGTGTAGCCAAACATGGTATATTTCTTTGTCGCTGGGTTATATTTGATGCGGTTTGCCGTAATTTTATAATCGAGCTGGTCGCCTTTGAATTTTTCGAATGAGAAATTAAACGCCGTTTTCGACATCGTATTGAAATTGCTCACATAAATGAATTCGTCGTCGCTGATCTGGCGAAACACGTTGGTATTTTCGCGCATTTCGTTCTTGCCGTTTCCTTTCAGATAGGTGTACCGGAAATTATTGAAGCCTTCACTCGCCTTTGGTACGATGAAAAACCCCATCAGCAAGGCAAAAACCGAAACGATCGTTGCCCCTACGATATAGGGCCGCAAAAATCTCGAAAAGGAAATCCCGGAACTTAAAATGGCAATGACTTCTGTGTTGTTGGCAAGTTTTGAAGTAAACCAAATGACCGACAAAAACAGGAAAATCGGAAACAGTAAATTGGCAAAATAAATCGTAAAATTCAGGTAATACAATGCGATTTGACCAAAAGGCACGTGGTTCTCGAGCATTTTATTGACTTTCTCAGAAACATCAATGACGATTCCAATCGGAATAAACATCAGCAACATCACCACAAAAGTGGCAAGGTATCTTTTAAGGATGTATCTGTCTATTATTGTCAGCATTGGTTAATCGTGTAATCGGTTAATCGGTTAATCGTTCTGAAAATCGGTTAAACGATTAAACAGTTAAACGATTAAACTTCCTATAGTCTCTGGTCCATTTGCTTGACCATTTTTTCTTTCCATTCGCGGAAATCCCCAGCTAAGATATGTTTTCTGGCTTCACGAACCAACCACATGTAAAATCCTAAATTGTGGATCGTAGCGATTTGCTTTCCGAGGTATTCATTAGCGGCGAACAAATGGCGCAAATAGGCTTTGGTGTACTCTGTATCCACGAAAGTGTGGCCCATGTCGTCCAACGGAGAAAAATCGGCTTCCCACTTTTTATTTTTGATGTTGATCGTTCCCTGTGAGGTGAACAACATTCCGTTTCTGGCATTTCTTGTAGGCATCACACAGTCGAACATGTCGATGCCGAGTGCAATGTTTTCAAGGATGTTGATTGGTGTTCCAACGCCCATTAAATAACGCGGCTTGTCTTCGGGAAGGATTGCGGTTACGATTTCGGTCATCGCATACATTTCTTCGGCTGGTTCGCCAACAGACAATCCACCAATGGCATTTCCTTGTTGACCTGCATTTGCAATGTATTCTGCCGATTGCACGCGCAAATCTTTATACGTACTTCCCTGAACGATCGGGAAAAATGTTTGTTCATAACCATATTTAAACGGCAATTTATCCAAATGCGAAATACAGCGGTCGAGCCAACGGTGCGTCATGTGCATCGATCTTCTCGCATAATGAAAATCACACGGATAAGGCGTGCATTCGTCAAAAGCCATAATGATATCGGCCCCGATCGTACGCTGGATTTCCATCACGTTTTCAGGCGTGAAGAAATGGTACGAACCGTCGATATGCGATTTGAATTTGACGCCTTCTTCCTTGATTTTCCTGTTTGCAGACAGTGAATATACCTGATAACCACCGGAATCTGTAAGGATGTTGCGGTCCCAGTTCATGAATTTGTGCAATCCGCCCGCTTTTTCGAGGATTTCGGTTTGTGGGCGAAGGTATAAATGGTAGGTATTTCCGAGGATAATATCCGGATTGATCTCTTCTTTGAGTTCGCGCTGGTGCACGCCTTTAACCGATGCTACGGTTCCGACAGGCATGAAAATCGGGGTTTCAATGACACCGTGATCGGTGGTGATTTTGCCGGCGCGGGCTTTCGTTTGCGGATCTGTCTTTAATAAATCGAACTTCATGGATTTGGTTTCCCGTTACTTTTGGGACGGCAAAGATAGCAGATTTCAAATTCAGGATTAAGGATTTGATATTTATTTTAACAGCTTTTTGACGGATGGAATTTGCAGCCAACTGATTATTTTAATTTCTTATAGCACTTTATCGCGATTCATTTGCTCTTTTTCGTAAATTCACAGCCTAACAACCTTAAAAACAGACTCATGAAGCAATTTTACACTTTTTTACTGATGGCGTTTGCTATTCAATTCACCCAGGCGCAGCCTGAAGTTTTATCCAGTATCCAATGGAAGCTTACGTATTTGGTCGTTGGTGGCGAAACCTACATTCCGGTATCGAACTCGGAAGTCGTGGAAATCCCGTTGTCTTTTAGCGTTGGTGATTTTGTACCCACTTCCATGAGTACTTCCGTATGCAACACCGGATTTGGATTTACTGAATTCTCAGGCACAGAACCTACCTTTTCCATGAATGAATTTGGACGCACGCTCATCATGTGCAACCTTCCCGAAAACGAAAGTATGGAAGGGCAATATTTTAGTTTCTTTTCAGAACATCTACCGGGGATTTTCACGTATGACATTACTTACCTTTTAGACTTTACTACGACGCCTGTACTTACCATAACAAATCCAGATGGTGATGTTGCTGTTTACAGAGGTGGGAATTTAGCTGTAAAAGCCTTTAATTCTGACAAGTTCACCATTTCGCCAAATCCGGCAACTGATCAGATTGTGGTAGATTTTGGAAACAAAAATACTGCAAACGCAACAATTGAAATTTATGACACTTCCGGAAAACGCATCCGGACTGAAAACCTTTCGGCTCGAAATTCCGTCAACCTTCAAGACCTGGCAAAAGGCGTTTATTTTCTGAAATTGAAAAACGGCAATGCGGCATCTGCTCAAAAATTCATCAAGATGTAAATCTTTTGCAGATTTAAACGTGGTGGATTCAATTCTGAAAATACATACAACAGTGCTTTCAAAAAAGTGGCTGCTATCGCACCTGCAGTTTCAAAAATGGGCTAAGATCGTTCCACTTCTTGCAAAAAAGCAATAATCGGCACACCTGAAATTCATGGGCTGGTACATTTGCCGAACCCATTTCCGCCGGCTTCCCTATTGATGTTCTGAAATTCATTTCTAAACATTAATAAAAAAACCATGAAAAAAATTTTATTCTTTTTAATGCTCTTGTGCAGCGCGCTTACAGTACCGGCACAAACTGTTACGTGGACAGGATCTGGCAGCAACACCAATTGGGACACCGCGGCAAACTGGAGTTCGTCAACCGTGCCCAATGCGGCAAATGACGTGATCATCCCAACGGGAAAAACAGTAGTGATTAACGTAGCAGGTGTTACAAAATCGATTAGTGTACAAGGCAATGCTGCGGTAACGATTGTGAATGGTTTGTCTTTTTTAAACGCTTCTTCATTTGCTGCCGGAACCTCAATTACGTGGTCTGGCGGTGCATTATCAGGGGGCGGGACTTTGACAAACAATACGACCATTAACATGGTTACGAGTACTGCTAAGAGCATTAACAATGGAACGACCTTGACAAACACCGGAAGTTTGCTGATTAAAGACGGCGGCGCACTTTACGACAGCGGTACCTTGAACAACCAGGCAACGGGAGTTATCGACATCATGACCGATAATGGGAACATTACCTGGAGCGGCGGCGGTGCGCATTTGCTAAACAATCTGGGAACGATTAAGCGCTCAACGAGTTCAGGCACGGCTGTCATTGAGGCAGAATTGCACAATTCGGGAACCATCAATGTTACCAGCGGCATCCTTTACCTCAACGATTCGGGTATTGTGATGACGGGCGGCGTTTACAATGTTTCTGCGGGAGCTGTGCTGAATTTGTCGGCCACCATCACTTGTTCCGGAATATTGACCGGCGTGGCGAACGGATCAATAAACTGGCTTGGAAATCTGACGGTTCCCACCACTGCAACATTCAATTTTACCGGGACTACCGGGCTTATCTGGGGATCGGGAGTCTTAAATGGCGGCGGAACGGTAACAAACAATAGCCCGATCTCTTTAAATTTCAGCACTTCAAAATCCATTACCGGAGCAACGACTCTCAATAATGCTTCTACTATCAGCCTTAATGACGGCGGAAGTTTATACATCAGTAACGGTACGGTAAACAATCTGGCTTTGGGAATTATCGATCTTAAATCTGATAACGCAAACATTACTTGGTCGGGCAGCAGTTTGCACACTTTAAACAATTCCGGTACCATCCGAAAAACCACCACGACCGGTGCAACGATGATCGAAGCAAGCTTAAAAAATACGGGAAACATTTCGGTAAACAACGGAACGCTAATATTCAATGATCCGAATATACTCCTTACAGGAGGAACTTACAATGTCGCGGCGGGAAGCACCTTAAAATGGCAAAATTCTGTAACCTGTGCCGGAACATTGGGTGGCGCAATAAATGGAAATCTCGACTTAACCGGAACGGTATTGTTTCCGGCAGCCGTAGTTTTCAATTTCACGGGAACAGCTGGGATTAACTGGAAGAGCGGAACATTTTCGGGGCCGGGAAGCCTCGGCATCAGCAGTAAGCTCAACCTTGCTACAAGTACGTCCAAAGTTGCAAACAGCGGCCTTACTTTGAACAACAGCAGTACAATCAATATCTTGGATGGCGGATCCCTTTATTTAAACGATGCAATCCTAAATAACCTTGCAGCCGGTACCATCGATATGAGATCAGATGGTGGGGAAATCACTTGGTCCGGTGGCGGAAACCATTTGCTGAACAATATGGGAACCCTTGTTAAAAGCACCACTACGGGCTCGACCCAAATTGAAGCCTCACTGAAAAATACCGGGACGGTTTCCGTAAATGCCGGTACGTTGATCTTCAACGACCCGAACATCGCCCTCACCGGAGGCGTTTACAATGTGGCGGCGGCTTCGACCTTGTTGTGGACCAATACCGTTTCGTGCTCCGGAACGCTGACGGGTAACGTAAACGGGAATTTGAACACGTCTGGAATTGTAGTGATTCCGGTTGCGGCAGTGTTTAATTTTACAGGGGTGCCCGGAATTAACTGGAGCAGCGGAACTTTCTCCGGGCCAGGAAACCTTAACATCAGCAGCAAGCTAAATCTTGCAACAACAACGTCTAAAGTAATGAATACCGGACTGACGTTGAACAACAACAATACAATCAATATCTTAGACGGCGGATCCCTTTACCTCAACAATGCCGTTTTGAATAACACTACTACAGGTATTATCGACATGAAAAGCGATGGCGGCGAAATCACCTGGTCAGGTTCGGAATTGCACACCCTGAATAACGCCGGGATTATCAAAAAAACAACTACCGCAGGATCAACGCAGATTGAGGCGTCTTTAAAAAACACCGGAACGGTTTCATTAGAATCGGGAACTTTAGTCTTAAACGACCCGAATATCGAACTGACCGGCGGCACCTACAATGTTTCGGCTCCAGCGGTTTTGCAATGGGTCAATACCGTAAAATGCTCCGGGATTCTTAGCGGCACGTTAAATGGAATTCTTGATCTTTCCGGAATTGTGACCGTAGCCAATTCGGCAACTTTTAATTTCACCGGAACAGCCGGGATCCAATGGAAAAACGGAACCATCAACGGCGGCGGGACACTGACCAACAACAGCCTTCTGAACCTTACAACGGGTACAAGCAAAATTGTAAACGGATTGACGACCATCAACAACACCGGTACCATGAACATGCAGGACGGTGGGGCTTTGTATGTGAGTAATGGAATATTGCACAATGCTGCAGCCGGAATCATCGATTTGAGATCAGACAATAGCAGCATCACCTGGTCAGGAGCCGGCTCCCATATTTTCAACAACTTCGGGCTGCTTAAAAGATCGACGACCAATGGAAGTGCAGCAGTAGAATTGACCACCGTAAATTCGGGTACTATCGATGCACAATCCGGCACGTTGGTGTTTTACAGTGGTGTCACGTTTACAAACAATGTCGACGGAATCGTTAAAGGAACCGGGATAATCGTTCCGCCGCCGGCGGCAAATTTCATCAATAATGGGATTTTTTCTCCAGGCGGGATTCCGGGAACGTTAACGATCAATGGGGATTTTAAATCGGCGCCGACTTCAAAACTAGCAGTAGACGTTAATGGGCTCGTTGCGGGTTCGGGCTATGATGTGCTCGCCATTCAGGGCAATGCAACAATGAACGGCACTGTTCCGGTTACCCTTGGATTCGCCCCAAATATCAACGACCAGTTTACCATTGCAACCACTACCGGAACGATCACTTTTGGGATGACTCCGACGACAACGGCTGCATATGGCGGAATGAATTATACTTTCGACGTCATTAATGTTGCCAACAATAAAATTGTATTGAAAGTCGTACAGAAAGTCCTGGCTACAGAAAATCTCACTGCAAATGATCAAAAAATTGTCCTTGCTCCCAATCCGGCAAACGATGTGATCGTGCTGCGAAACGACAGCGGATGGAACCTCACGCAAGCGTCTATCTTTGATTTAAACGGCAGGACCATCAGCACCATTGACCTGAAAAACAAGAATGAAAACTATGAAATCCGTTTGGATGGTTGTGCTGCCGGCGTTTATATCATGAAAATCATTTCGCCCGAAGGCACTGTGGTAAAAAGATTCATTAAACAATAATTTTAAGGACTTCCGATAATTTTCACATCCAAAATGAGAAAATAAAAGCTGTGACAAAAAAACCAGATTTAAAATTTTGTCACAACTTTTGTGACAAATAAAATAAAAATCAAATTTTGTCACAAAAGTTGCAGAAAATTTTTTGAAACGAAAAAATTGCTACAAATAATTTTGAGTTAAAGCCCCACAGTAGTGGGGTTTTTTATTTTATCCCGTTTTAAAAAACTGGGTTGAATAAAGATTTGTAAATTTGGGAAGCCAACCCATTAAAAAACAAATCATGGCCTGGAATCCCGATACCTACAACAAATTCAAAACCGAACGGTTTTTGCCGTTTTACGATTTGCTCGAATTGGTCGCGATAAAACCCGGAATCAGCGTACTCGACCTGGGCTGCGGAACCGGTGAATTGACACGGAAACTTGCAGATGCGCTGCCCGGTTCTAAAGTGCTCGGCATCGATGCTGCGGCAGAAATGCTTACCGATGCTGCGGCTTTCGCCAATAACAACCTGCGCTTTGAACAAAAAACCATTGAAACGCAACTTGAATCCGGTAAAAAATTCGACCTCATTTTTTCAAATGCCGCGATCCAATGGGTAGAAAACCACCAGCAACTGATCCCGAAAATCATTGCCGCGATCAATCCGGGCGGGCAATTGGCTATGCAGCTTCCCGACCAGCACAACAACCTTACAAACCAGATTTTAAACCAGCTCGCAGACGAAGCGCCTTTTAAAACCGAATTGTTAAACTGGAAGTGGAATTCGCCAGTGCTTGCGATTGATGCCTATTCAAAATTGCTTTTTGAGCATGGCAGCCAGTCGATGGTGGTTTTTGAAAAAGTCTACCCTTTGATTCTGAAAGATGCAGATGCCTTATTTGACTGGGTTTCAGGAACTGCATTGCTTCCGTATCTCGAACGGCTTCCCGAAGACTTAAAACCGCAATTCGTCAACACGTTTAAAAAGCGCCTGCATTTGGAATTCCCTGAAATTCCGGTATTTTATCCGTTCAGGCGCATTCTTTTTGAAGCAACATTTTAAGGATTCATTTTCCGGTTTTCATCCGTAACCTTAAAATCATTTGCAATCATCATGATATTAACATAAAAACCTTATTTTTGGTTTTATGGGCGAAGGTTTGGATTTTAATATTTTTAACAGCATCATCCTTGCGGGAATCTGCCAGGGCATTGTGTTTTCGCTGGTCGTTTTCTTCTCAAAAAAATACAGGTCGAAAAGCACTTTGTTTCTTACGACGCTGATTTTTTGTTTTTCGATCAACAACTTCGGGTATTATCTGATGGACATTGCGCTGATTTCGAGGAAGCAGTTTTTTATCTGGCTGTATTTCCCAAATGCGTTGCTTTCCCCGCCGGTATTTTATTGTTACATCTGTTCGTTTTTAGATCAGGAAAAGAAATTCAGTTTTCGCGAAAAGCTGCTTTACCTGCCTTTTGCAATCGCTTTATTTCTGGTGGTATTGTATAAGATTGCAGCGATTGCTAAATATGACAACGACGCTTTTTACAGCTTCCTGGATCCGTTGCCGAATCTGGTGGAGTTTTCAGGAATTATTTTCAGCCAGATCGTATTGGTGTATTGTTTCGTGAAGATCTACAAGTTTGAAAAACAGCACCGCAAAACCGAAATCCACCTGTCCTACTCCGGTTTAAACTGGCTGAAATGGATCATCGGAAGTTTGTTCTTCCTGAGTTTTTTATGGGCTTTTGAAATGGTAAACTCAGTTATCAATGGCGTTTCACAAGCTTTTTACATGCTGTGGATTGGCATGTCGGTCATGACGTATTGGCTTGGCCATATCGGAATTTACAAATTCGGCGTGGTGCAGGAGCGCAAAAAAATCCGGAACTATTCGATTGAGAACAAAAGCAAATATGCGCCTGTAAAGCAAAAAAACGAGCACATTATCCAGATAGAAAACAGGCTGGTCAATCAAAAAGGCTTTCTGGATCCGTCGGTTACCTTAGATAAAATCGCCGAAGAACTCCACCTCAGCAAGAGCCATCTGTCGCGGATTTTCAATGCGGAGATGCAAATAAGTTTTCCGGATTACCTGAACAAACTGCGCGTGGAGGAAGCGAAAAGCCATCTTCAGAATCCTGATTTTGCAAATTACACGCTGATTGCCATTGGCCTTGAGGCCGGATTCAATTCGAAAACGACTTTCAATAACGTTTTTAAAAAAGTCACCGGCATGACGCCATCTGATTTTAAAAATTCGCCACCTGATCAATCCTAAAAAACATTCGTGACCAGATCATTATTCCCTTTTGCCTCGGGAATTTTTATTTAAATAGATTTGCCTCCCGCTAAATAAAAATTTACTTTTGACAGACTTTAACGCTACAAATACAATGAAACGTAACACTCAAGAATTGAACAATTTAAGCATTCAGGTGCGCAGGGACATCCTTCGCATGGTGCATGCCGTGAACTCTGGGCATCCGGGCGGTTCGCTGGGCTGCACCGAATTTATGGTGGCCCTTTACCAGAACCTGATGGACCGAAAAGAAGGTTTTGATATGGATGGCCTCGGGGAAGATATTTTCTTTCTTTCGAACGGGCACATTTCCCCTGTTTTTTACAGCGTGCTTGCCAGAAGCGGCTATTTTCCGGTTGCTGAGCTTGCCACTTTCCGGTTACTGAATTCGCGTTTGCAAGGCCATCCAACAACACATGAAGGTTTGCCTGGAATCCGTATCGCCTCTGGTTCATTGGGTCAGGGCATGTCGGTTGCGATAGGCGCCGCACAGGCGAAAAAACTCAACAATGACAGCCATCTGGTGTATACTTTACACGGCGACGGCGAATTGCAGGAAGGCCAAAACTGGGAAGCGATCATGTATGCTTCGGCGAAAAAAGTCGATAATTTAATCGCTACGGTAGACCTTAACGGAAAACAAATCGACGGAACGACCGACGAAGTATTGCCAATGGGAAGCATCCGCGCGAAGTTTGAAGCGTTCGGCTGGGATGTGATCGATATCGAAAAAGGAAATGACATCGAAGCGATCCTCGCCGGAATGACCGAAGCCAAATCGAAAACCGGAAAAGGAAAACCGGTTTGCGTATTGCTGCACACTGAAATGGGCAACGGTGTCGATTTTATGATGTACAGCCACGCCTGGCACGGAAAAGCACCAAACGACGCACAGTTGGCATTGGCATTGGAGCAGAATTACATTGAAGGCGAAAGCGACTATTAATTAATGGATAATTGATAATGATTGTTTTGCGAATAGGCAATCTTTCAATTTTTAAATCTTTTAATTTTAAATCTTAAATGAAAAAATACGAAAATACAGGAAGCAAAGACACGCGTTCGGGCTTTGGCGCCGGAATGACGGAACTTGGGCAGAAAAATGAAAATGTCGTGGCGCTTTGTGCCGATTTGATCGGATCGCTGAAATTTGACGATTTCAAGAAAAACCATCCGGAACGTTTTTTCCAGATCGGGATCGCTGAGGCGAATATGATCGGGATTGCGGCCGGACTGACCATTGGCGGAAAAATTCCGTTTACCGGAACATTTGCCAACTTTTCTACCGGAAGGGTTTACGACCAGATCCGCCAGTCGGTGGCTTATTCGGATAAAAATGTAAAAATCTGCGCTTCACATGCCGGGCTTACCTTGGGCGAAGATGGCGCGACACACCAGATCCTGGAAGACATCGGACTGATGAAAATGCTTCCGGGCATGACCGTGATCAATACCTGCGATTACAACCAGACGAAAGCCGCTACATTGGCGATTGCCGACTACCACGGGCCGGTTTATCTGCGTTTTGGGCGTCCGGTCGTTCCTAATTTTACGCCTTCGGATGAGCCGTTTGAAATCGGAAAAGCGATTGTCTTGAATGAAGGTTCGGATGTGACGATCGTTGCCACAGGTCATTTGGTTTGGGAAGCGCTGATCGCTGCCGAAGCATTGGAAGAAAAAGGAATTTCTGCCGAAGTGATCAACATCCATACGATCAAACCATTGGATGAGGAAGCGATCCTGAAATCATTGTCCAAAACCAAATGTGTGGTTACTGCCGAAGAACACAACATTCTGGGCGGATTGGGCGAAAGCGTCGCAAGAGTACTCACATTAAACCGTCCGGCGCCGCAGGAATTTGTGGCTGTTCAGGACAGTTTCGGGGAATCCGGGACACCGGAGCAATTGATGGAAAAATACAAACTCAACAACCAGGCAATCGTTGAAGCCGTTGAAAGAGTGATGAAAAGAAAATAAAATTCTTCTGTAAAATAAAAAATCCCGTTACGATTGTAACGGGATTTTTTATGTTTTATCGGCAATTCGGAGTGAGGTATTTTCTCAAACGTGTTGACGTTGTATAGTCAGACGTTAAAGGATCTCCGGGAGTGGTGGGGCAACTTGGCGCGCCTTTTAATTCATTAAGCTCGGGATGCTCCACATTATTGGTCGGGTCGTATGGAAAATACAACGATGGTCCTGAATAATTTGGATTTGCAGGATCCAGCCACGCGGTTGGTTTGGTATTTTCTACTCTAGTCGTCGTTCCATCACCATCATCATCTCCATCCTGATAATCGGGAATGCCGTCACCATCGGTATCGTCATCTGTAAAAATGCCGTTGCCATTTCTATCTTCGTAGATGGACAGGATTCCGTCACCATCCTGATCGGCACGCGTCATGTCGTATAATTTGAAAGAGAAAATCAGCGGAGAATACGACGGAATCGCAGCAGTTGCAATGTTGTAATATCCTAATCCTGAAGGAATGAACATGATCCCGGCTCCAAAATCATTGTAAACCGTTGGCTCACCCACTACGACTGTTGATGTTCCGGGCTTGAAAAACGGGAAAATTTCGGTCCATCCCAGAATCGTACTGTCAAGTCCCAAAGGCACATTTGGATAAGGCACATATTCAAAACGGTTCAGTGCACCGGCCGTATCAAGGTAAGATCCGTCATAAGACACTAAAATTTTATCTACAACACTTGGACTTTCTTTCGAAGGATCGCCTTGTCGAAGGGCAATATAATACAGTTTGTAAGTAACGTAATTTACCTCTACGGTTTTTGAAAGCAGGTCAGGCCTTAACCACAATGAAACAAGCCCGTCGGGATTTCCTTCGGGGATTACTCCAAAAGCAACGTTCATGTCACTGGTCATACCCGGACTATCGGTTACTATCAGGTAATGTGTTTTCAAATAAGTTTCAATCAGCGCAATGTCTGCATTATACTGAGTTTGATAATCGCGTACAGCGACCTCATCTTCACTATCATCATTCTTGCAGGAAAATAAAAGCAATCCTGAAAACATTACAATAAAATAAAACTTAAATTTGTTCATTATAGCTGATTTTTTTAGGTGCGCAAGATACAATATTGATTTATTTTTGTAAACTATTTAACGCTGATTTTAGAAAAAACATGAGAATCGACAAATATCTTTGGTGCGTGCGGTATTACAAGACCCGAAACATGGTTACCGAAGCTGCAAAAAAGAACCATATTACTGTAAATGGGCAGGTTGCCAAACCTTCAAAAGAAGTATTTCCGGGCGATAAAATCACCTTCAGAAAAGACCAGATTACCCAAATTATTTTGGTGCTCGATGTGCCGCCAAACCGTGTGGGTGCGAAACTCGTCGATATGTACCGAAAAGACGAAACGCCACCCGAAACTTTCGCACATCTGGAACTGATGAAACTTTCAAAAGAACATTACCGGAAAAACGGCGAAGGCAGGCCAACGAAAAAAGACCGCCGCGATTTAGACGAATACGGCAATGAAATCCCCGATGCCGATTGGGATTCTTAAAATACTTTTTACTCTAAATAAAAAAAATATGGCGCAGAACATCATATTGACGCATCAGGAAATCGAGCACAAAATTAAAAGGATCGCTTATCAGATTTATGAAACTTTCGTGGATGAAGACACGATCGTCATTGCAGGAATTGTAACAAACGGTTATGCATTGGCAGAAAAAATAGCCGTTGTGCTGGGGCAGATTTCGACGTTAAAAGTGCTTTTATGTGAAGTGCGTATCGACAAGCAAAACCCAAATACTGAAATTTCTACTTCGCTTGACCAATCACAATACGAAAACAAAGGTTTGGTGCTTGTGGATGATGTGTTGAATTCCGGCACCACGCTGGTGTATGGCGTAAAGCATTTTCTGGATGTACCGCTTAAAAAATTCAAAACCGCAGTGCTTGTAGACCGAAATCATAAAAAATATCCGGTAAAGGCCGATTTTAAAGGGATTTCTTTAAGCACGTCTTCACAAGAACACGTTCAGGTGGTTTTTGAAGGGATGAATGATTATGCGTGTTTAAATTAGGAGTTTTTCCACTTCTGAAACAACATCTTCAGCCGATTTATCATCGACTGTGACCACGTGCATTGCCTGATTGTAGAAATAACTTCTTTCAAATAAATGCTTTGCAATGAATTCTTTCATTTCATCAGGATGCGCATTTGAAATCAACGGGCGGTGGTGTTTTTCATCGGTCAATCGGTTGTACAATTCGGCAATCGACGCTTTCAGATAAATTGAAATGGTATTTTCTGCTGTGAACAGCAAATGGTTGTTTGCATAACAGGGCGTTCCGCCGCCAAGGCTCACCACGAAATCCTCGTTTTTTTCCATCAGCTGATGAAAAAGTTCATGTTCCATTTTCCTGAAATAGATCTCCCCTTTTGCTGAAAATATTTCTTTTACGGGCATCCCAGCTTTTTCTTCGATCATGGCATCGAGGTCAAAATGCGGCAATTGGCGTTTTTGGGCCAGCATTTTCGCGACAGTCGACTTTCCGCTACCCATATAACCCAGCAAAATTACTTTCATCATAAAAATAAAACCTTATAAATTAAGGCGTTAACAGTAAATATTAAAAAAAGGTAAATTTAAAAGAAAATTGCTTTGAAAAATAAATAATAACACCTTATATTTGCACCCGCATTGAAGAAATGATTTTGACTTGATAGCTCAGTTGGTAGAGCACATCACTTTTAATGATGGGGTCCTGGGTTCGAGCCCCAGTCAGGTCACAAAATTACATTCATTTCTTCAGGCTAAGACTTGATAGCTCAGTTGGTAGAGCACATCACTTTTAATGATGGGGTCCTGGGTTCGAGCCCCAGTCAGGTCACAAAAAGCCGAGCTAAGCTTGGCTTTTTTTAATTCCGGCGACGTGGAGAAACTGGTAGACTTGCCAGCTTGAGGGGCTGGTGCTCATTAGGGCGTGTGGGTTCGAATCCCATCGTCGTCACGAATGAATAAAATTGGAGAAAAATAGGAAGCCCTGCTTCTATATTTTTCTCCTTTTTTATTCTCAAACCGCAGGTTTTGGAATGAATAAAGTCAATCCCATCGCCGTCACTAAAAGCCTGTAGAGAAATTTTTTACAGGCTTTTTTATTGGTTTTAATTGGATGTAAATTCCATCAGACAATGATTATCAATCTGCTTTTCCCGTAATAAAGGACAAACATTTGACAGATTAAAATCGGGTTTCGGAATTGCGTACAAAGTATCTAGTGGGCTAAAAAACCTTTTTCTTTCATATTGAGCGACGTGCAAATACAACAGTGTCGTTTCAATTTTGACATGGCCCAATAATTCCTTGATGCTGACAATATCCAAACCATCTTCTAAAAGATGCGTCGCAAAAGTGTGCCGCAAGGTATGAACAGAAACCAACTTTAAAATTCCTGCATTTTTTGCCGTCTGTTTTACCGCCCATTGAATGCCGCGCTGCGAATATCTGCTGTCAAAATCTCCGCCTGCCCTTCCGACAGGTTTGCCATTAAACAGCCATTCCAGACATTTTTCTTCCCGTATGTATTTTTTTAGTTCGGAAATCAGGATTTTGCCTATTGGAACATAGCGGTCTTTCCTGCCTTTGCCACATCTTACATGCAGCATCTTCCGATCAAAATCAAGGTCGCACAATTTAAGGTTTCGGGTTTCGCCACATCGCAATCCACAGCCGTAAAACAGGAACAACAACACCCGGTGCTTTCTCAATTTTGTCACTTCGACCATGTGCCTGACTTCGTTGCGGCTTAAAACCACTGGAAGTTTTTTGTCTTTTTTAATCGTTGGAAGTGCGATGTATTTGTCGCGCATGCCTTCCATCTTGAACGCAAAACGCAATCCGTATACGGTAAATTTGAAATAAGCAGCTGATGGAGAATCGTATTGTTGCTGCAGCTGATACAAATACTGATTCAGATTTTCTATCGGAACCAAAGTTGGAACATTCCCGAAATATATTGCTACTTTTGCAAGATATCTCGAATAGTTCGCAAACATGCTTTCGCTTTTGCCCGAGATGGAAATGCTTTGTCTGAGGCGTTCATTAAATTCTAAAAAACCAGGAATGCCGTTACAGGCCGTTTCAACAATGTTTTGTTTTTTTTTGGATCATATCTTTAAATTAAGTTCCAAAAATAAGACAACCCACAAATTATTTTCATCATTTAAATTTGATTTATTTATTGGAAACCTTCAAATTGCTCATCCTTTTTAATTAAATTTGTTTAACACATCGAATAAAAACATAAACAGTTTGAAAAATACTTTCAGCATCAAAGACCTCGAGAACCTGTCCGGAATTAAGGCGCATACCATTCGCATTTGGGAAAAACGATACAACGTACTGGAGCCCATGCGCACCGACACCAACATCCGTTTGTATGATCTCGAAAGCCTTCAAAAACTGTTGAACATCACATTGCTGCACAACCACGGCTATAAAATCTCTACAATTTCGAAATACCCCGAAGGCAAAATCCCGCAATTGGTTTCGGAGATCATATCTACAAAAAGCGCCAAAACACACGCCATAAGCGCTTTTAAAATTGCCATGGTAAACTTTGACCAGAATCACTTCCTGGAAACTTACAACGCTTTGCTGTCAGAAAAAACTTTTAGCAACATCTTTAAAGAAGTATTCGTTCCATTCCTGCAGGAAATCGGGATGTTGTGGCAAGCCGGAACGATCACGCCTGCTCAGGAACATTTTATCTGTTATCTGATCAAACAAAAACTCGTCATCAATATTGAAAAAGCGCAACTTTCGAAACCCGAAAAAACCGACCGCACTTTTGTGCTTTACCTGCCGTCGGGCGAATTGCACGAACTCGGATTGATGTACCTGAATTACGAATTGTTGATGCACGGCCATCAAACGATCTACCTTGGGCAAAGCGTTCCTATGAACAACCTTAAAGATTTGGGACAGCATTTCGGCCATATCGAATTTGTCACTTACATGACCATTTATCCTGACACCGGCGCGATCAACGATTACATCAAATTGATGAATAAAACCATACTAAATGGCAATGCGAGGCTTTGGATCACTGGAAAACAAGCCGACAATATCGATCAAAATACAATGCCGTCAACCGTTAAAGTGTTCGATCATTTCGAGAGTTTGCTCGAAAATTTTTAGGCATTGAAATTCCCTTTCAAAAATAATATTCAATTTCAATATTTTGTTTAATTTTTTTGTAAATTCGTTAAACAATGGAAAAGAATATTGTTATCATCGGATCCGGGTTTTCATCGCTTGCCGCTGCTTGTTATTTGGCGAAAGCAGGAAATAAAGTTTCCATTTATGAAAAAAATAGTACCGTTGGCGGACGCGCACGCCAGTTAAAAAAAGACGGATTTACGTTTGACATCGGCCCGACCTGGTATTGGATGCCCGATGTTTTCGAACGGTTCTTTGCCGATTTCGATAAAAACCCTTGCGATTATTATGAGCTGAAAAAACTTGCTCCTGCGTATCAGGTTTATTTCGGGGTGAATGACTTTGTAACGATCGCCGACAATTTGCCCGAAATCATCCAAACATTCGAATCGATTGAAAAAGGCAGCGGAAAAATCCTTCAAGATTTTATGGCTGTAGCCAAAAGCAATTACGACATCGCTATCAAAGACCTGGTTTACAATCCGGGAGTTTCGCCTTTTGAACTCGTGACGTTACAAACTGCAGCAAAAGTCGGACAGTTTTTCAGCAACATTAGTAAGGAAGTCCGGAAGCGTTTTAAAAATAAAAAGCTGATTCAGATATTGGAATTTCCAGTTCTATTTCTCGGTGCGAAACCTTCAGATACACCGTCATTTTACAGTTTTATGAATTTTGCAGATTTCGGACTTGGAACCTGGCATCCGAAAAACGGCATGTACAGCGTCGTTTTGGCGATGGAAAAATTGGCGCGGGAACTCGGCGTCAACATCCATACGAACCGCAATATTTCTAAAATTGTTGTTGAAAATGGCAAGGCTGTCGGAATCAAGATCGATTCGGAAATCATTGCGGCCGATGTCGTTTTAAGCGGGGCCGACTACCATCATACCGAAACTTTACTCGATTTAAAAGACCGCAAATATTCCGAAAAATACTGGGAAAGCCGCACATTTGCGCCTTCTTCCCTATTGTTTTATGTGGGCTTTGATAAAAAGGTTGAAAATGTCCAGCACCATACTTTATTCTTTGATGTGGAATTTGATGCGCATGCCAAAGACATTTACGACGATCCGAAGTGGCCCGAAAAACCTTTATTCTATGCCAGTTTTCCATCCAAAACCGATGAAAACGCTGCGCCCGAAAATTGCGAAGCCGCCATTTTCCTGATTCCGATTGCGCCCGGAATTGAAGACACGCCGGAACTTCGGGAAGCTTATTTTGAGAAAATCCTCATTCGCCTCGAAAATTTAACGCAGCAAAAACTTCGGGAAAGCCTTATCTTTAAAGAATCATTTTGCGTGAATGATTTCGTAAGAGAATACAATTCCTACAAAGGAAACGCCTACGGAATGGCCAATACGCTGCTGCAAACGGCATTTTTACGTCCGAAACTAAAAAGTCCGAAAGTGCGTAGTTTGTATTTTACCGGACAGTTGACCGTTCCCGGACCGGGCGTTCCACCAGCGCTGATTTCGGGAAAACTGGCCGCCGAATTAATAGAGAAACACTCGTAATATGAAATCCATTTTTGACCAGATATCGTTTGAATGCAGCAGGAATGTGACGCAATCTTACAGCACTTCGTTTTCTACAGCAGTAAAATTGCTCGCCCCGGGAATTCGGCAAGACATATATAATATTTACGGATTTGTGCGCTTTGCGGACGAAATCGTCGACAGTTTCCACGACTATGACAAAGCAGAATTGTTTGAATTGTTTGAATCCGATCTTGAAAAATCGCTGCGGCATAAAATCAGCTTAAACCCGGTATTGAACGCCTTTCAGCATACGGTTTCGAAATACAATATTCCAACTGAAATGATTGCTTCGTTCATGAAAAGCATGAAAATGGACCTCAGCAAAAAAGAATACAAAACGGTGGATGAATACAATGAATATATTTTTGGCTCCGCTGATGTTGTTGGATTGATGTGCCTGAAAGTGTTTGTAAAAGGCGACGATTTAAAATTTGAAGAGCTGAAACATTCGGCGATGCGCCTTGGATCGGCATTGCAAAAAATTAATTTCCTGCGCGATTTAAAAGCCGATTTTGAAGTATTGGAACGCAGTTATTTCCCGAATGCCGATTTGAATCAACTCGATGAACATTCGAAAAAACTCATTATCGAAGAAATCGAATCTGATTTAAAAGCAGGATTCGAGGGCATTTTGAAATTGCCGATCGATGCGAAGTTTGGTGTGTACACGGCTTACATTTACTACAAAAAACTGCTGTCCAAATTAAAGAAAACACCGTCGGCAGAAATTAAAAACACCCGCATCCGCGTTCCGGATTACCAGAAATACGGACTTTTCGCACAGTGTTATTTCTCATACAAATTCAATCTATTATGAGCATTTGGATTCACTTACTGGCGTTTTTCGGGGCTTTTTTCTTCATGGAATTCATGGCGTGGTTTACGCATAAATTCATTATGCACGGATTTTTGTGGAAACTGCACGAAGACCATCACAGGAAAGACCACGATTCGTGGTTTGAGCGCAACGATACTTTTTTCGTGTTTTATGCATTGGTCAGCATCGGATTTTTCCTATTGTGGCGCTATGACATTTTAGAAATTGGGCTTTCGATTGGCCTGGGGATTTTCGTTTACGGTTGGACGTATTTCGTTGTGCACGACATTTTCATTCACCAGCGCTTTAAATTGCTTCGGACGGCAAACAACCGTTATGCAAAAGCAGTTCGGCGCGCGCATAAAATGCACCACAAACACACGGGAAAAGAACATGGGGAATGTTTTGGGATGCTGATCGTTCCTTTGAAATATTTTAAAAAAAGTTAATCCTTATTTTATAAAAATTAATTGGCCACGAATTCACGAATTTTAAAACAAATAATTCGTGAATTCGTGGCCAAATCTTTTGATTGATGATTGATTTTATTTCTTCTCAAGCATTTCCTGTAGAGGCTTCAATTGATCGAGGTTGATATTTGAATTTTTAAGCGCGGTCATCATCGTCATGATGCTCGTCGGGTTCATGTCTTTTCCAAGAATTCTAACCACTGCAAATCCCGCATTTTCTTTATTGGCAAACAAAACAAATTCATCTATATGTTCGTCATCGCCCACAAAACTTACCGACGCGCCTTCTTTCCCAGAACCGAATTTTATCAGCTGCTGGTATTTTTCGTTTTTAAGTATTTTGGCGACTTTGGCTCTTTCAGCTGCAAATTCGGCTTTATTGGAACCATTGACTTTAAACGCAAGCACATTCATTTTCTCAAATGTTTTCATCGCTTCTTTTTGTTCCAGCGACAATTTTGTTTGGTCTAAATTCAAAATGCTTGGTGAAACATCGAGCGCGATAAAATCCTTGTTTTCCGTGTTTTCAACAAAATATTTCTGAAGGCTTGGTTCGTTGTTGCAACTGATCATTAACAATGCACAGATTGCGATGAAATATCGTTTCATATGATTTATTTTGCGCCTTTCGGCCCTTTCGAACCTTTGGTTGCTCTTTTTAAATCATCGCCACCGGGAAATCTCATTTTATCCGTTAAGGTTGAAATTTCATTGAGGTCGAAGTTTCCGGTTAACGACATCAACACGGTATCTTCGCCTTTTCCGCCTTCGATAAACATTAAAAGCTCGCGAACCTGAGTGTCGCTTGATCCTGATTTTACAAGGATTTTGATGTTTCTTCCATTCTCGGTCACCCGCATCAATTCTTCCAATCCAGCGGATTTGATATAAGAATTGGCCGAAGCTTTCATCTCATTTTCAACCCTGGTGCTTTTGGTCGTGAAGACTTTTAAATTGTCGAGTTTTTTGATGAGATTCAGATATTGCTGCGCTTCCTTGTCCGAAGCATCGGTTTTGACCTTGCTCATCAGGTCAAACATTTTTTTGTTGACGATGATCGAAGTCACATCGTCCTGCCCGTCGAATTTGTCAAAAGCGCCCTGGGCAAAGTTTAGCATCGGCATGAATGCGATGGCTAAAGCGAAAACTAATTTTTGAATTGCTGATTTCATGTTCTTTGATTTTATTTTTTTAACTGATTTTTAAATTTTGCCCCGATAATGCCCGAAGCTGGCAGATTTTCATTTAATCCACAATGAATACTTTGTCTCTTGTAGCTTCATATTCATTGATGTACTGAACACTTTCAACGCCTACATTCACATTGCTCGACAACAATTCCAGCGCTTTTTGGGTTTCCCTGAATGCAATTTCAGGATTGTCGTAAGTGCCCAAATCCTGATTTTGCTGTGGCTGGTTGTAATTGAAATAGGCGAAAGTTCCGGCGCCAAGCAGAACAACGACCGATGCTGCAATTGAAATCCACGCTATTTTCAATTTCTTAGTGTGTAGTGGAATCTGTTGCTCAAACTGCTGTTCTTGTGCGGTGGAGAAATAGCCAAACAAAGGTTTATACTGTTCCAGATGCTGCGCAACATCTGATGAAGAAAAATAAGCGCGCAACTCATTTTCTTCGATAATACTCGTTTCTCCGTCGAAGTATTTTTCTAATAATTGTTCTATTTTAATTAATTCCATAGCGGTGTGTTTTTGTCATGAATTCCCTTATCGTTTTCCTTGCTCTCGAAAGCGCCACGCGAATGGCAGTTTCATTCATTTCCAGTATTTTGGCGATTTCGGCAAATTCGTATTGTTCGATATCGCGCATTTGTATGATCAGTCTTTGTTGTTCCGGCAGTTGGTTGATGACTTTTTCGACCCAGGATAAACTGTCTAAATCTTCAACCTGTTGCTGCAAACCCGGCGTACGGTCGGTAAAATTGTTGTGGACGATTTTGAGGTTTGAAGCCCGTTTTGATTTTAATTGATCCAGACAATAATTTTTGGTCATGGTCATCGCCAACGCTTCGACGCTATTGTAAACCGACAAACCTTCATTTTTATTCCACAATTTCACCATCACTTCCTGGGTCGCATCTTCTGCTTCCTCGGTACTTATGAGCAATCGCTTGGCCACGCGGAAAATCTTATCCTTGAAAGGCGAAACGAGCTGCATAAAGTCATTCTGGTTCATAAAAAGGTTTGTTTTGGTGGTTTCCAAAGTGCAGACGATGCTTAATATTTTTTGTTACAAAGAAATTGCAGTAAAACTAAATTAAGTAAATTTACGTTTCTTATGACAAAATGAATGCTATGAAAAATACTTGTAAATTATTGATTTTATTGCTGTTGCTCGGAACGGTTTTTCAAAGTTGTGATGACCTTGATGACAATGCCGTTCCAGACGATGTTGCAGTCAACAATTTTATCTGGAAAGGTCTTAACCTGTATTATTTATGGCAGGCCGAAGTTCCTGATTTGGCAGACAACCGGTTCCCTGACCAGAAAGCGCTAAACAGTTTTTTGCAAAGCAACAGCAACCATGAAGATTTTTTTGAGCATTTGCTTTACATGCCGGAATCTATTTTTAGGGAAAACGCCGTCGACCGTTTTAGCTGGATTGAACCCGATTATATTAAACTCGAAGGCCTTCTTGCCGGTACAACAAAAAACAATGGGGCTGATTATACCTTTTATCGGAAAACTTCCACAGGAACAGACGTTTTCGGAGTCGTACGTTATGTGTTGCCGAATTCTGATGCTGAAGCCAAAGGCGTAAAACGCGGCGACCTTTTTTATGCTATAGATGGAACTTCGCTTACTACAATAAACCTTAATGAATTGCTCGATAATGACACGTATACCCTGAACCTTGCCGATTTCAATTCCGGGAATATCACCCCAAATGGGAATTCGGTAATGCTTACAAAAACAGTGCTTTCAGAAAATCCGGTGTATATCAATAAAGTCATTACTTCGGGAAGCCACAAAATCGGATATTTAATGTACAACGGTTTCTATCCGAATTATGAAACTGCGATGAACAACGCTTTTGGCGAATTAAAAGCACAGGGAATTACCGATTTCATTCTTGACCTCCGCTACAATTCCGGCGGATCTGTAGAAACGGCGACCCATCTCGCCAGCATGATCACAGGGCAATTCAACGGGCAGTTATTCGCAAGCGAACAATGGAATGCCAAAGCACAGGCGTATTACACCTCGAACAATCCTGAAAACTTACTGAATAAATTCGGCACGACGATCAATACCGGCGCCGCGATCAATTCGCTGAACAGCACCAAAATCTACATCCTGACGACTCAAGCTACGGCTTCCGCAAGCGAACTCATCATCAACGGGCTCAAGCCTTACATTACGATCGTACAGATTGGCGATACGACCATCGGAAAAAATGTCGGGTCGATCACTTTATACGATTCCCCTACGTTTACCAAAAAAGACGTCAACACGTCCCACCATTATGCCATGCAGCCGCTCGTACTGAAAATCCTGAATAAAAATGGTTCGAGTGATTACGCAAAAGGTTTTACGCCAGATTTTCAAATGAAGGAAAATCCCGGAAATCTGGGTACTTTGGGCGATCCGTCGGAGTTGTATCTGAATACCGCCATTTCGATAATCACCGGAAACGGCAAACATTTTCCGCAAACTCAGGGACAAATGTTTGACGAATTTAAAAATTCCCGATCGATGAATCCGGTTGCAACCGATATGTATGTTTCGAAAATTCCCGAAGGTTTGATCCGATAATAAAAAAGGCTTCCCAGTTTGAGAAGCCTTTTTTTATTTGATGATTATTTTTTTGTGGATTGTTACCGGCGCTTCGGGATCATCCGATGCCAATTGCAAAAAATAAATTCCAGATTTTAATTGGGAAACCGGAATCTTTTGATTTTTATCAACGTATTTCTCAATAACAATCCTTCCCTGATTGTCAAACAAGGCTGCTTTCAGTTGTTTTTCAGAATTAACGCAGATGTAGTCGATTGCCGGATTTGGATAAACAGAAATCGATTTTAGCAGATTGTCATTCAGACCCAAATTTCTCTGATGAATCACCCCGACGGCCTGCAGATCAAATCCGCACGACGCAAATGGTGTTGGAAACGATTCATTCACCGCATTTCCGAAACTGTCAAAAGTGGCAAATTCCGGATCGACCGAACCCACGACATCAATGATTCGGATATGTGTAATGTTGTTTTTATCCAAAAAATCAGCATCGGGCAATCCACTTAAATCGAAAGGCGTGCCGTATTGTGCGCTGTATTTTCCCGCGAGGTTGTTTAAATAAGTAGCCGATGGCGTTCCGAAAGGCCCAATCTGCATCGCCGTTTGCGTTTGGCTGTGCGCCGGAAACCTGAAAAAATGCAAACCATCGGAACTTGCTTCCACAAAAGCCAGTTCCAGATAAGTTGGCCCGCCGTTTTCAAAAACCGCAAAATCAAATCCGTCGCCATCGATGATTGGTGAAGCAAAAGTTACAGTTGCATTTCCTTCATCGCCCAAACTAACCGTATTTCCATCTGGAAAACCCAAAGCGTCAGAAGGCTCGCCTGCGGACGCTTTGTTATTTCCGCCAATTGAAAAATTCGGATCTGACTTTTTCAGATAACCACGAACGACTTCAATTCCGGTTGCCCAGGCTTTGAAATCGGCGCTTTCCTTAAAAATCGCAGTCGATCCCGCAAGCCCGGCTTCGGGTGGATACGATTGCGCATGGGATGAAATTCCAATCAGAATTAAAAATAAAGCGGCGGCTTTTTTCATTATTTGATGCTGATGCGTTTGATGCTTTTCTGGTCGTTAATGGTAATTTCAATCAGATAAATTCCGCTGTTCAAATCTGAAACTATGATTCCTGACGGATTATAGATCGTTGATTTGACCAATCTACCGGAAATGTCATACATTTTTACAGCTGCATTTTTATCGGTATTAATGAAAAATCGTTCCGTCGTTGGATTTGGGAATACTGAAATTGCTGCGACACCATTTGGATTTTCCGTTGCCAATAAAACATCAGCAGCATAAAAACCATTCGGGATCACGCCCACTGTGTAAGAATTTTGGAGCGCGCCGTTCATATTGTAAACCAAAGCTTTTCCGTTAGAAACGTAATCGGCTGCATCGGCAACGTAAATTTGGTCGCCGATGACATCCATGCCGTACACGCCGTAAGAACCCACTTCGTCAATAGAAAACAAAGGACTTGCAGGCAAAGTTGTGTCGCCAAGCGTGATTTTATAAATATCCGTATCAATTGAAAACAGTAAAAAATCACCATACAATTCTAAGTTTGACGGGTGTTTTCCTTCAAAATTAATTTCACTGATCAGGCTGTTGTCTGCCAGATTGAATTTCATCAGCTTTCCGAAAGTTTCCGGTGTTGCCCACATCGGTTTTCCGCCGCAAAGCACATACAAAGTACTTCCATCAGAAATAATCGAATTAGGTACATCACCAGTTTGAATCGTAGCTGAAATCGTATTCGTAGCCATGTCGATCACAGAAACCGTATTTCCATAACCATAACCGCCCTGGTTTGCCACATACAATTTGTCGCCTGCCTGAATAATCCTTTCGACACCTTCGGGCGCAGGAATTGTTGTCGTAATGCTAAGGCTTTGCAGGTCAACTACTGCTACATAATCGTCGGAAACATTTCCACCGTCGCCCCAGCAGGTAATGTAGGCATTTCCGTTTGCAAGCGTGATAAACCTCGGATTGAAAAGTCCGACTGGCATGATTGCCTGAAGTGCGAGGGTTTGCTTGTCCAACACTTTCAATGCGTTGGAACCATTTAAAATGACATATGCATGATCGGTGTCGAAAGCCATGCTTTGTGCTGTGTTTCCAAGTGGAACATTTTCATTTGCATCGGCATAAATTTGCTGGTGCACCTGCCCGTTTGCAAGAAATGACATTCCGGCATTGTCAACACCGAAACTGCCTTCGTTTAACACCAGCACACCACTGGTATTTTGGGCAGAAATTGTAGTAGAAAAGATCAGGGCAAAAAGGGCAAGCGGTAATTTGTAAAGTTTTTTCATATTGATTTTTGGTTAATTATTAAAGTAAAATGCCGACGGTCCGACGCCAACAGTCGTTCTGTTTAAAAGTACCCCGATCGCGAATTCAGCGTTTCCGGCAGCATAGACATAGACTTTTCCGCGAACGGTAAATCCTGCGTCATCTGAAACATAAATGCGCCCGTTGTTTACAGCCAAACCATAAATCGAAGCGGCCCCCTGTGCAGCTGCATCAAAAGCCGGCGTTGTAGGAAGTACCGGTGCATCGATAGCACATTTGTAAACGGCGGTGCCAATGTTGTAATAGATATTCGTTCCTGAAATGGAACTGTTGCCTAAATTCATCGCTGCCTGTCCATTCGGAAACTTTAATTCTCCTGCAATTGCATTGGTATCAGCATTGATTTTTACGAATTTTCCGTTTGTTGTTCCCGATGGCGCGTAAGACGGAAAGCCTTTACAGGTTACCCATAAATTTCCGTCAACAATCTGCAACTCTTTTGGGACATCGCCAACGACAATTGTAGATGAAACAGCATCATTTGAAATCACAGATACCGTATTTCCGAAATTGTAGCCGCCGGAATGCGAAACGAACAATTTTCCGTTATTTGAAACAATTTGTTCCGGGCCTTCGGCGACAGGAATCGTAGCAGTGACGCTTTGTGTAGACAAATTCACAATTGCCACATAATCATCGTTCGGATTCGCTGGATCGCCCCAATTGGTGACATAGCCTTTTCCGTTTGCAAACGCAATGTATCTCGGGTTGCTGATTTGATTGTTGATTGTGGCTACTTTCTTGAAAGTGTAGCGGTTAACAACTTCGATTTTTTGAGAGTTGTTGACAATAATATAGGCCAAATCGTTGTTGACTCCGATGCTTTGTGCCACATCGCCAAGTGCCGCGCCGTCATTCACGATCGAAAAAATATCATTTTGATTGACCGAAAAATCATCCGAAATGTAAGATACGGATGCATTTCCGGAACCAAAATTCCCTTCATTCAAAACCAAAGTTCCAAGATCGTAACTTCCCAAAGGAATGCGTGCGGCATCTTCAGCATCGTCATCCGAACACGAAACGAAAAAAAGCGCGCCGGCCAAAACAGTTAAAAATAATTTGATTTGTTTCATATTTTAAAATTTAAGTGTGAGATTGAGCATATAATTTCTTCCCGGAAGCGGCCTTTGCGGCATGCTCTGGTAATTTTCATTCCAGATGTTGAGCGCCTGAAAACCGATTTTGTACGTATTTTTCGAACCGAAATTACAATCAATTCCGGCATTGGAAACCTGATAAGCTTTCAAAACATCCGATTCATCGGCAAGCGTAAAAACCTGTCCGTTGAATAAATACTGGTAATTGAAAGTGATTTTTTTAAACGAATACACCAGCGCTGCATTGAATTTATGGTACGGAACGTAAGCCAACTGCTTTTTCAACAGTTCATTTTCTGAAACCGTATATGCGTAAGTAGAATGCACTTCAATCAAATGCACGCCGATTTTTTTATGGAAATTCACCAATCCTTCCGCGCCATAACTGTTGACTTTGCCTACATTTTCGGGAACCCAGATGTTTCCGCTTGGCATCCAGCGCAGCAAATTCTCGATTTTCATGTAATAGGCCGTTGCAGAAATGGTGAAATTCCCAAGGGTGATTTCCTGTCCGATTTCGCCCTGATACGAACTTTCAGGTTTTAAATTGGGATTGCCCGCGCCTTGCCAGTACAAATCATTGAAGGTTGGAATCCGGAAATTTCGTGAAGCGTTTAATTTGATGTTGTAATGGTTCGAGGCTGTAAATTTTGTTCCGAACCCAAACAAAACCGGACTTTGATAGGCATTTGTAATTTCTTTTCTGACGCTAAAATCATATTCGAGTTGGTGCAATAATTGGTGCTTAAACAGCAAAACTGCCGATCCGATGTTTCTGGTTTCAATCCCAATATTCGATCCGATGCCTTTGGTTTTGGTGTAATCTACAATTCCGTTTAAATTAATTTTGGATGTGATTTTCCAATTCAAATCATATTTTGCAATAAAAGTTTCGGCTTTGGAAGTTTCAAAATGATCCGAATCAAAATCCCCGAAATATTTATATTTTTCAGATAAGAAAGCCACTTTTGCAGTCGAAACCAAAACCTGGTTTGAAGCCGTCCATTCCAGTAAATTCCGCGTATTCAAATCCTGGTATTTGCTTCGAGAAGGCGACACCAAAGTGCCTGAAAAATGCCTTTCACTTTCAAAAACCTGGCTGTATAATTTTAAAACATTCGCTTGGTTGAGTTTGTATCCAAAGGCTAAATTGACACTAGTATTGTAAAATTGCCCATTTTCATTCCTGAGGTTTTTCGTGTTCAGGTATTCGTAATCATTATCAGAACTGTTTCTCGAAACACTCAAATTCACGCTAGTTTTGGCATCGGCTGCAGCCAATTTGTAATTGCCTCCAAACGTACTGAAGCTTCCATAATTCAGTCTAAGCTCATTTTCAAAACGCTTTTTAAAGCTTAAATCGTTGTTCAGGTGAATGCTGCCGCCAATGGCGCTACTGCCATAAATAATGCTTCCACCGCCAGCCTTTACAGAAATTTCGCTAAAATCCCGTGTCGTGATCGTATTAAAATCGGTTTGGCCGTTCAGTTGCGAATTGATGTTGATGCCGTTCCAGATCACCGCCGTTTGCTGTGCTGTGGTGCCGCGAAACGAAGGCGAAGACACCATTCCGAGTCCGTTTTCCTTAAAGTATATTACTGAATTGTAATTGAGCAACGAGGTCAGCGAAGATTGGTTCCTTTCAATAATGGTGTCATTGAGTTTTTGCACCGATTGCGCATCCGAAAAATGCTTCAGCTGATAATCGGAAATCAAAATTTCCTTTAAAACAATGGAATCCTGCTGCGCCAAAACGATCTGGCACATCAAAAACAACACCCCTAAAAACAGCTTTTTCGCAGTCATCATTTCTGAATCTTTTTTCCCGAAGATTCGATATTCGTTAAGAAAAAAGGCAGGTCTCCTGGCTTGCGTCCTGTTGTTTACCTTCCCGTTTTGCAACAGTGGTTTTGGAGATAACAGCAGTCTTTGTAGCTTACAGTTGCGGGAACAGCTCAGGATTTCGGGATTTCTGAATAATCAAAAACGGCCTACCTGATTCCCTTTTAATGTGATTTACAGTATTCAAAATCACAACCTCAATTCGCTGCAAATATAGGCGTATCATTTGAATAATTAAATAAAGATTGCAGATTGTGCAAAAAAACCGGCGTAACTTTTACCTTTGCTTTACTTTTAATAATTTCCAATGAAACATTTTTTTTCAAAATCCATCCTGCTTTTTTTACTGGTTTCATTTGGCGGATGTAAAAAAAATGAGGCCGTTTCCACGGATAAAAATCTGGCTGCAGCCAATGAAATTCAGTACGCCAAAGGACTTTCGATTTACAAATACGACGGATTTTCGGTTGTAAAAGTCAGCAATCCATGGCCGAAAGCGAATAAAGATTATACTTATGTGTTGCAACAAAAAGGCGCTGTCATTCCTGATAGTCTGAAGCAAAATACGATCATTCAAGTTCCGATCAAAAACATTATCGTCACTTCCACAACGCACATTCCGTCACTCGAGATGCTCGGTGTTGAAAATACGTTGACTGGATTTCCAAATCTTGATTTTGTTTCTTCAGATAAAGTACGCAACCGCATCGACCAGAAAAAAATACGTGAAGTTGGCGTGGGCCAGCAATTGAACACCGAAGTCATCATTGACATCCAGCCCGATGTGATTGTGGGTTACGGCATCGACAACAACAATCCTTCACTCGACAATTTACAGAAAAGCGGACTCAAAGTAATCCTCAACGGCGACTGGAACGAATTGTCCCCACTGGGAAAAGCCGAATGGATCAAGTTTTTCGGTGCGCTTTACGGATTGGAATCCAAAGCCGATTCGGTCTTTTCAAACATCGAAAAAGACTACAATACCACACTCGAAATCGCTAAAAAAGCCACCACCAAACCAACGGTTTTATCCGGTGCCATGTTTGAAAACCAATGGTACTTGCCACAAGGCGAAAGTTGGGGATCGGTAATCATTGCGCAGGCTGGCGGAAATTATTTGTGGAAGGATAGCAGAGGTTCCGGAAGTTTGTCTTTGCCTTTTGAAACCGTTTTTGAAAAGGCCGAAAACGCCGATTTCTGGATCGGGCCGGGACAATTTACAAGCTTAAAAGAAATGTCCGACAGCAATCCGCATTATGCGAAATTTGCATCATTTGGAAATAAAAGCGTGTATTCTTACAGTACGAAAAAAGGCAAAACCGGCGGACTCGTTTATTTCGAACTCGCGCCAAACCGCCCGGATTTAGTACTTAAAGACATGGTAAAAATCCTGCATCCGGAATTACTGCCGGAATATCAATTGTATTTTTTCGAAAAACTCAAATAATTGCAAACTAACAGCCGACATAAAATCCTTTTTATGGTTCTGATCATCGGAACGGCTTTTCTGTTTGTTTTAAACATCAGTTTGGGTTCGGTCTCCATTCCTGCGAAAGAGGTTTTTCAGAGCCTTATTGGCGGAAGCGCTTCCAAAGAATCCTGGCATTACATCATCGTCAATTATCGTTTGCCGAAAGCGATTACAGCGGTTTTGGTCGGGATGGGATTGTCTGTGAGCGGCTTGCTGATGCAGACCTTATTTCGAAATCCACTGGCCGGGCCGTATGTGCTCGGATTGAGTTCGGGAGCCAGTTTGGGCGTCGCTTTTGTCATTTTAGGATCAGCGTTTTTACCTGCATTTTTAGGTTCGTTTTTGGTTTCCTCTTTCGGAATTATTTTGGCTTCGTGTTTCGGAAGCACCTTTGTGTTACTTGCAATTTTGATCGTTTCCCAAAAGCTGCGCGATACGATGGCGATACTAATTGTCGGGTTGATGTTTTCTAGTTTTACGAGCGCGATTGTTGGTGTTTTAACCTATTTCAGCACCGCCGAACAATTGCAGAAATTCACTTTTTGGTCGCTCGGAAACCTTGGGAATTTGTCGTGGCAATCGATCCTCATTTTGGCCGTATGCGTTTTCATCGGATTGATCCTGAGCATTTTTAGCATCAAATCATTAAATGCGATGCTGCTGGGTGAAAATTATGCAAAAAGCCTCGGATTGAATTACAATAAAGCGCGATTGATCATCATATTTGCAACCGGAATTCTCGCCGGAAGCATTACCGCATTTGCTGGCCCAATTGCTTTTGTCGGGCTTGCTGTTCCGCACATTTCAAAACTGGTTTTTCAAACGAGCAACCACAACATTTTGTTTTGGGCGACGTTGCTTTTTGGCGCGGTCATCATGCTTATTTGCGATATTTTTTCACAGATTCCGGGAACCGATGTGACGTTGCCAATCAACGCGATCACTTCAATCATTGGCGCTCCGGTGGTCATTTGGCTTTTGGTCGGAAAACGAAAAATGATGGCCTAATGGAAAATCAGATCATCCTAAAAACCGAAAAATTGTCGATTGGCTATCATTCGAAGAAAGCGCAAAATGCGATCGCTTCAGCTATTGATTTGTCTTTGAAAAAAGGAAAACTGATTTCCCTGATTGGTGCAAACGGCATCGGAAAATCGACTTTATTGCGAACGCTCACCGGAATTCAAAAACCGCTTTCGGGAGTCGTCTTTTTAAATGGCAGAAACATTTCAAATTACCATGCGCTTGAAGCGGCACAAAACCTCAGCGTTGTTTTAACCGAAAAATTACCACCAAGCAATTTGACCGTTTTCGAATTGGTCGCTTTGGGAAGGCAGCCCTATACCAACTGGGTGGGCACTTTAACCGACACTGATTTTTTAAAAATAAATGAAGCGCTCGAACTGACACAAATCACGCATCTGGCACAAAAAAAGCATTTTGAAATTAGTGACGGCCAATTGCAGAAAGTATTGATTGCACGAGCGATTGCACAGGATACGCCATTGATCATTTTGGATGAACCCACCACACATTTGGATTTATTGCATAAAGTTTCGTTGTTTAAATTGCTCAGAAAACTCGCTTCCGAAACCAGGAAATGCATCTTATTTTCTACACATGACATCGATCTGGCAATCCAGTTAAGCGATGAAATGATCGTGATGACTGACGGAAGAGTCGTTTTCGGAAAACCTGCTGAATTGATTTCCAATAAAGTTTTCGATACCTTATTCGAAGGCGAAAACATCATTTTTGATCCCGAAAAACACAAGTTTGTCTTTAAAAATCTTTAATCTGAAGTTCAGTTCGTTTATCTTTGTTAGGATCCAAAACCTGAAAAAATGAAATTCACATTAAATATATTCCTGTTTTTTTGCACCGCATTGGCATTCGCACAGCCAAAATTAGAAATGACTTTAAAAGGTTTTGCACCAATTGAATTGCCAACGCCGGCTAAGCCCAACGAAAAACTGATTGAAGCTTCAAAATCCTGGGCAGCCTTTTACAACAAGCAAGGTTATGACGTTTATGATGTGACCGAAAGTTCACTTAAAATTGACGCGCTGAAGAAAAATGCATATGTATTCCGCAACCTTGGTGAGACTTTTTCATACGACATTACGTACACGCTCAGCATCGTTTTCAATGCTGATAAAACTTACAAATTGCAATTTGCTGTCAAGCAGATTTACCTTAAAGGAACGCCAGTAAAAACAACAATTCCCGATTTTTTCATGCCCGACGGCAACCTGAAAGAAGATTTTTCAGATGTAAAGCCGACGCTTGAAGACACGGCAAATAAAATCGCGGTTTCGTTTTCGAATTTCATTGTCAATTAATTGCCCTTAAGCAAATTGATGCTGACCGTCGCAAGATCGGAATCGGGAAATCTCCTGAAAACATTTGGGTCTGGAGACAATCCGGCTTCTGCAGCAACTTTATTGAAAACATCGATTTCTACAATATACTGGTCTGAAAATCCGTGGGTCGCGTCATAAGCCGTTGCAGCGGTTTTACCGGGATTTGCTGCAGCCAGTTTTGGATCGATCGTATGCAGTTCAATCAGCAACAATCCGAATTTATTGACATAAGGCGCCCATTTTTGCAGGTGTTCCCTCAAATTGTCTTCGACATTATTGTTTGAAATGCGCCTGCCCCGAAAAGCAAATGCACCGGTGGATGCGCTAATTCTTCCGGGTGTTCTGTGTTTCGGATCTTCCCAAATTCTATTGTGATCGAGAAATGTCCGCACGTTCAGTAAATCCTTCAGGTCGATTTTATAATTTTCCATCAGGTCGTTGGCAAGCAAATCCGGCCTTCCGATGTCGCCCCAAATCACTTTAGCCCAGATGTCGGCTTTGATCAGATTTGCACGCGTGACTTTCAATGCAGCCTGATTGTAATCGGCGCCCACAAGAAACAACGGATGTTTGTCGAGCATTTTTCCACGTAATGTCTGCCTGTCGATCACATCAAAAATATGCTCTAAAAAAGCGCCGTTTCCGCAACCCATGTCGAGTATTCCTCTGGGCTGTTCTTCAATCGGCAGGTTAAAAAGGCGGATTAAAATTTCATCGACAACTTTAAAGTAAGTATCGTGCGCGCCGCCGCTTCCCCAAACGTTCATTTCGCGGTCTACGTGGATTTCCTCCGGCTGTTCGCCTTTCAGGCTCGAGTCGTCCTCTCCGTCGGCCACCATGCGCAATGCCATTGGATTTCCAAAAATCAGTTCTTCTGCTTTCGCAAATGTGGGCAAATACGAAACCGTTACACCATAAGCAGCCGCACGTTTGGCAAAAAACAAGCCGGTTTCTGTAAATTGGTAATTGCCGTTTTTTTCGTTGAACCAACCGAGGAAAACGAAAAAGTCGAGTATTTTTTTAAACAGCTCAGGTGACTTGTGGAATTCTTCGGGACGGAATGAAATTTCCATGAAATATTTGTGAAACATGCCGTTCATTCCGAGTCTTACAAGCGTTGGGCCAACCAGATAGCCTTCGACATGCTTTAAAATCTGGTGCTGGATCTCATTTATTAAAACGTCATCTGAGAAAGCAATTCCATAATTTTTTTTGTATTTTTCAAACAGGGCATCGAGTTTCAGGAAAGGTTCTTCTTCAAAAATTCTCGGATGGAATTTAGACGAAAACTGCAGCAATTCGACCACATCTTCATACAGATAGAAATGCAAAAAAGCCGCTTCGCTCCTATTATTAGGACTAACAGAAACGGTATCTGAACTGTTGCCGATCTGATAATCCAGAAATCCCTGTGACGCTAAAATACGCAAACCAACATTCAGATACCCTTCATTGGCATGGAATTTTTGAGTCAGTTCTGATAAAGTTGCCGATTTATTGTCGAGCAGGTATTTCAAAACGCCTTTATTTTGAAGGGCAATTGCTGCCGGGGCAGTCGCCAATCCGTCCAAATGCCTGAAAATCGTACTTCTGAGGTTGCTTTTATCTTCCATAATTAATCACAGCCAGTTCCGAATTTTTATTGGCGCAAGCTAAGTTAAGAAAATAAAATTTGCCTTGAATTGCCGAATCAGCGCTTGTAGGACAATTGCCTTTTGGCTTCACCGATCGCGAATGCAACCGAATTGGCAAGGTTGTAACTGCGCACCAGCGGGGAAATTGGGATCGTTAAGTGATTTTCAAATTGTTCTAAAACTTCTGCGCTCAACCCGATGCTTTCCTTTCCAAAAACCAGCCAGTCGCCATCCTGGAAATCATTTTCATAATACATTTTTTCGGCATGGGAACTGAACAGGAAAACGCGGGATTTGTCCGGAATCTGGGCAATCCATTCGTTGACATTTTGATATTCCGTGCGGTCGAGATGCACCCAATAATCAAGCCCGGCGCGCTTTACAGCGGTATCGGTAATTTTAAATCCGAAAGGATGGATCAGGTGCAAACGGCTTCCGGTTCCCACGCACAGGCGGCCGATATTTCCGGTATTGTTTGGGATTTCAGGTTCGACTAAAACAATATTGAGCATGGATTTTTGATTTAAGAGTGAGAATTGGAAAGGTCAAAATTTCCGACTTCACGCACTTCGCCTGATTTTAGATCATTCAAATGGATGTCTCCAATGCGAACGCGAACCAGCCGAAGCGTCGGAAACCCAACAGCCGCAGTCATTTTCCGAACCTGGCGGAATTTTCCTTCATTTAAAGTAATTGAAACCCAGCTCGTCGGGCCGTGGCGTTCATCACGGATTTTTTGTGTGCGTGCCGGAAAATCAGGAATTTCATTCAGTAAAAAAGCCTCGCATTTTCTGGTGGTGTATTTTTTTCCGTTGAAACCGATTTCGACGCCGCCTTTCAATTGGTCGACGGCTTGCTGGGTGATGATGCCGTCCACCTGCGCATAATATTCTTTTGAAACTTTTTTGCCCCGGACGATTTCGCTCATCATGCCGTCGGTGGTAAGCAGCAACAAGCCTTCAGAATCTTCATCGAGCCGGCCAATTGCCATCGTTCCGAGAGGAAAATCGTACAATTCACCAAGTAATTTCTTCCTGCGCTTCAGTTCGTAAATGAACTGGCTCAAGTATCCGTAAGGTTTGTGAATGAGGTAATGCTGGTGCTTCATCGGACTGCAAATATAGGTTTGTTTCAGCATTTTGAAAAGCGGAAGCCAACAAAATGGGGTCCAAATGCAATGTTAAAGAAATGGTTTCTGAAATTTAAAAGACGTAATATTATAAGAGCAACACACTAACTTTAAATTACAGTCATGGAAAATAAAGATTTGGGATCGAAAAAGATCAATAACGAACAGGAAATCAATGAAGGGTTTAGCGGAGAAAATATTTCGAAAGACTACAATCCGTCGAAGGAAAAATTGAATACTGAACAGGAAACCGACGAAAACGGAAATACGAAAAATGTAGAACGCGCCCGAAATCAGGAACAAGGCGACCGCAGCTGGGATGAAAATGAAAGTTTGAGCCGCGGTGTCAAATCAGAAGAGGCGCAGCAGAAAACAGTTGAGAATAAAGACCGGAATTCTGATATTGCAACCAACCGTTATCCGAATTCGCATCCGGACAATCATAAAGACCGCGGAAACATGAAGCTTGATGAGTAAAATTAGATTTAAAAATTGAAAGATTTAAGTATTGAAAGATTTTAAAAACTGTTGAGAAAATTCTTAGCGGTTTTTTTTATGTTCTAAAAATGATATGTTTGCGGTTCAATGCTACAGTTTATGATTGTTTTTTAGCCGTCCTCACTTTTTAAAAAGGACATTTACATTGCGCTAACAACAAGGCGAATGCAGCTGCATCTTGCCACAATTATCAATATTTTATTTTTTTATCATGATACAAATTACACCTGTAAAGGGTAAATTATCTTTACTATTTTCAGTCATCAGAAAATCTTTGCGCGGCGAAGAACTTGACTTTACGACCGGCAGCATTCGGCTTTCTGTAATTTTGCTTGCCATTCCAATGATGCTCGAAATGATGATGGAATCGGTGTTTGCACTGGTCGATTTATATTTCGTCGGACATCTGGAGCACAGCAGTTTTGCTATACAAACTGTTGGCCTGACCGAATCGGTTTTAACCATTATTTATTCACTCGCCATTGGGATCAGCATGGCTGCAACGGCTGTCGTGGCCCGAAGAATCGGCGAAAAAGATCCTGCAGCAGCTGGAAAAGCCGGAATGCAGGCCATTTTGATCACAGTCGGAATTGTTGCAATTATCAGCATATTGGGCGTGATTTTCGGAACCAACATTTTATTGCTGATGGGCGCTTCGCCGGAAGCAGCAGTACACGGAACTCCTTTCATCCGGATCATGATGGGCGGAAGCATTATTATCGCTTTGTTATTTTTGATCAATGGGATTTTTCGCGGTGCCGGAAATGCTGCGATTGCAATGAAAAGCCTTTGGATCGCCAACATCAGCAACATTATTTTATGTCCGGTATTCATTAACGGTTTCGGGCCGGTTCCTGCATTTGGCCTGACCGGAGCGGCAATTGCAACGACTATTGGCCGAAGCATCGGTGTATCGTATCAATTGTACCATTTGTTTAACGGAAAAAATATGCTGAAGATCACTTTGGCTTACCTGACTCCGGATTGGGTCCAAATCAAAGCGTTGGTACAAATTGCGGCCCCGGCCGTTTTGCAGTTCGTGATCGCTTCCTGCAGCTGGATTTTCCTGGCGCAACTCGTGGCAACCACCGGCGGCGACAACGGATCGGCGGGTTATCAGACTGCGATGCGGCTGATGATGTTTTTCCTTCTGCCAGCCTGGGGTTTGAGCAATGCAGCAGCGACATTGGTCGGGCAAAATTTGGGTGCTAAAGAAGTGCAGCGTGCCGAGGAATCGGTTTTAAAAACAGCGAAATACAATGTGATTTACATGGGAAGCGTGATGCTGATTTCGTTGCTTGGCGCCGAATATTTGGTCGCATTTTTCACAAATGATGCAGAAGTCAGGATTTATGCCGTTCGCGCGGTGCGGATTATTGCATGCGGTTATATTTTCTACGGAATCGGGATGGTGATGATCAATGCCTTTAACGGTGCGGGCGATACCTGGACACCTACGAAAGTCAACCTGATTGGGTTTTGGCTGTTCCAGATTCCATTTGCATGGCTGCTTGCCAAACATTTTGAACTTGGCCCCGATGGTGTTTTCATTGCAATTCCGGTGGCTGAAACCATGATTACGATCGCAAGTTACATTTTGTTCAAAAGAGGAAAATGGAAAACGATTCAGGTTTGACGTCGAACGTTGGATGACAAACGTCGAACGGGTAAATATTGCACATAAAAAAAGACGCTGTTTTTTGCAGCGTCTTTTATTTGTAACTATTTTAATTATTCCTGGCCTTGAATATAGCTTGTCAGTTCATCCACACTGGAGCTAAAGCTAAAAATATTATTCAGCTTAAAATAATTTTCCCTTTCCGTACAGTGGTCGTAAGCGAACTTGGCGTAATCGAGTTTGCTTTCTTCAAATCCGAAAACCTCAGCGATTTTTGCGATTTGTCCAGCACTCAGGCAGTTTGCAGACGTAATTTGTTTTGCCGTTTTCAATCTGGTATCATCGAATTTCTGGTTTTTGACCGTGGCCAATGCACTGTTGAAATCTGCTGGAAGCATTGCAAATTTTCGGTTGCAGCCTCTTTCGTTGCCGCGTCCCGGCATTGGATGGCTGTCGAAAGAACCGCTTGTGGTTGTAGTGGTTTGCGTGGTCATTACCGGTTCATGGATATTCACGTTCATCCCGATGTTGACCCCGCCGGTGTTCATTCCGACTGACATGTTCGAGCCCGCTGTGGTCGTTGTCGTTGTCGTTTGGGACACATTCATAGCCGGCTGCGGTTGCCCGTAATGCATGACATATACGTTTTTTGGCGCTACATAATGTTGTTGTACGGGAATCATCGAAAAGAAATTCATCTTCATTTTCGACTTGTTGTTCTTATCGCGTTTGATCTTGTAAGTGACATCGCTGAAAATCTCATCGGCATCGGTTAATGCAAGGTTATTTTTAGAAATGTCCATCAACGTTTTATCTTCAAAAATAATTTTTGCGTTGTAATAAGGCTGGTTTAAATCTTCAATCCGAAGGTTTGTCTGTGGAATGTCATTCTGCCTTTCGCCATTTAAAATCAGAAAAAAACGATCTCCATCTTCTGAAAAAATCGTTAAATGCCCGACGTTATTTTGGGCGAAAGCCGTAAAACTCAATACTAAAAAAAGGAAGCTAAAGGTAATTTTTCTTGTCATAAGATTTGTTTTTGAATGTTTGTGAAGCTTTTATTTCGTGTTGGACGCTTTACAAAATCCCTGCCAAATATATTTAAAAAATTCACACCGGAAACGATTTCGTAAATTTTGTCAAAGTCATTTTGCGACCAAAAATAATGTTAACAGAAATCGTATAAGACTATCCTAAAATCGTATAAGTGATTTTTAGCGTGGCGATTATAATTTAGATAAAAATATTTAAGGCGAATAATCTGAAGATATTTTTCATTAAAATAACCACTAAAATTAAATGTTATGAAAAGGCTATTACTTATTATATCTCTGGGCGTGTTTGCATTTGCCGGTTATTATTTCGCATCGAACCTGCAATATTCTACCGATATGAACTACATCATCTACATGGCCATCTGGATGGTGTTGATCCTGATTTCGATCGTGGGCATCGTATCTTATTTTCCAACGCTCAAAGCACACAAAAAACACGTGCGCAATTTAATGTACAACAGCTATTCTGAACGCAGGATCAGGAACAAAGAATTCGACAGCCAGTTTAGGATCCTGAACTAACTCTCCTACATATATCCCGGGTCACACCTGAAAAAACGGCTTCATTTTTAAGCCGTTTTTTTATGGGAAAAAGTCAAATAAATTCTTGACAGAATTGTTTACATTTACTTTTTACAAACCTTAGATATGAACACCGCCATTATTACCATCATTACTTTTATCATTGCGCTCGGAATTGGAATTTTCTTCGGAAAGTTGTTGTTTACCGCGCGTTCCCAATCTGAAAAAACAGCACTTGAAGAAAAAAACATCGGGCTTAACTCACAATTTCTTACCTTAAAAGAACAATTGTTGAATGAAAGGTCGAATTCCGAAAAACAGCTGCAATTGGCGAATGCCGAAAAAGAAGTGATCCGTACTGAAAAAGACAGCCTCGCCATCCAGCTTTCAAAAAAAGAAACCGATTTTGAAAACCTTTGGGAACGCAATCTCGAGCAAAAGCAGGAAGTGGAAAAGCTCCAGGAAAAATTCACCAAAGAATTTGAAAACCTTGCCAATAAAATACTGGAAGAAAAATCGAACAAATTCACCGAACAGAATAAGGAAAATATGAAAAACATCCTGTCGCCGCTACAGGAAAAAATCCATTTGTTCGAAAAGAAAGTCGAAGACACGCACAAAGAAAGCATTGATTACCACGCGGCTCTGCGCCAACAAATTTTAGGCCTGCGCGAAATGAACGAGCAAATGAGCCGCGAAACTTTAAACTTAACCAAAGCGCTCAAAGGCGATTCAAAAATGCAGGGCAATTGGGGCGAACTCGTTTTAGAGCGCGTGCTCGAAAAATCGGGGCTTGAGAAAGGCCGTGAATATGAAGTGCAGCAAAGTTTTACGAACGAATTCGGGCAGCGTGTTTTCCCTGATGTGGTGATCAATCTGCCCGACGGAAAAAAGATGGTCGTCGATTCGAAAGTGTCGCTCACGGCTTACGAAAAATACATCAATGAAGAAGACGATCTTTTGAGAGCGGCATTTTTAAAAGAACATGTGAATTCGATCAAACGCCACGTCGAGCAGCTTGGCGATAAGAATTACCACGATTTGTATCAGATCGAAAGTCCGGATTTCGTACTTTTATTCATTCCAATCGAGCCTGCATTTGCCATTGCGCTGAACGAAGACACCGCCTTGTACAACAAAGCGTTTGAGAAAAACATCGTCATCGTTACACCTTCTACCCTTTTGGCGACATTGCGCACGATCGATAGCATGTGGGCCAATCAGAAACAACAGGAAAATGCTTTTGAAATTGCACGCCAGGCCGGGGCTTTGTATGATAAATTTGAAGGCTTTGTTGCCGATTTAATCCGACTCGGAAAAAAAATAGAAGAAAGTAAAACCGAGTACCAGGGTGCGATGAACAAACTCGTAGAAGGAAAAGGAAACCTGATCACCAGTGTTGAAAAACTCAAGAAAATGGGTGCCAAAGCCAAAAAAGCATTGCCAGAAAGCATTTTAAAAAGAGCCGAAACAGACGAAAACGAAATTGAATTATTATGAAAAAAGCACTACTCCTGATTTTAGCAGCTATTGTTGTCAGCCTGATTACGTGGTTTGCATTTGTATATTATGCCACTTACAGCGAAGGCGTGAGGGCAGGCGAACTCATTAAAGTGAGCAGCAAAGGCGTGATTTTTAAAACCTGGGAAGGCGAAATGAGCCAGGGAATTTCAGGCGCGCAGATTTTCTCGTTTTCTGTTTTGGACAGTGACAAACAAGTCATTGCCGATTTAAAAAACATGCAGGGACAATACGTTAAAGTCACATATGTAGAACGTTACCGCACATTTCCGTGGTGGGGCGAAAGCCATTATTTTGTCACGAGCGTCGAACCCGAAAAATCGCCGTTCAATGTCAGATAAAAAGTTCAAAACGGTCAAATCTTCAAAAGTCACGATTTCAGAGTTGATGCTGCCGTCGCATTCCAATTTTAGCGGAAAGATACACGGCGGTTATATTTTATCGCTATTGGATCAGATTGCATTTGCCTGTGCTTCAAAGTTTTCGGGTTATTATTGCGTGACCGCTTCGGTTGATACCGTTAATTTTTTGAATCCGATAGAAATCGGCGAATTGGTCACCATGAAAGCCAGCATCAATTATGTAGGAAAAAGCTCCATGATCATTGGCGTGCGCGTCGAAGCCGAAAATATCAGAACCGGCGCAGTGAAACATTGCAACTCTTCTTATTTTACGATGGTGGCAAAATCCGAAAACGGAGAAAATGCCACCGTTCCAGGATTGATTTTATCGAACAAAGATGAAGTCAGGCGGTTTTACAACGCCGTAAAGCACATTGCCCTGAAGAAAGAAAAAGACCTGCACGAAGAAGTTTTTGACCATACTTCAGCGGAAGCTTTATCGCAACTTAAAAACTATAATGTGCGCGTTGAAATGAACTAATATTTCTTTTAACATACTCGCGAACAAATTATTATGTTTTTTTTATATTTTTGGTTAGAAATTGAAAATATATGAAAAGAAATTACGCATTCTTATTTGGATTTAGTCTAATCATTGCATTAATCATTATTGTTTCGTGTTCCAAATCTGACGATTCCGAATATATCGTACCGGTTGTCCCGATTGTGGAGCAGCCAGTCGAGCCTATTGAAGAATCGCCTGTTGCTGTTGATCTTACTACGGTTCCATACGCCAAATTATCAGATTATAAATTTTTTGAAGGCGACATGAAAGACCAGAAGCCTTCACTGAATGTGTTGCCATACCAACCTGCAAGTTCGTTGTTTACCGATTATGCGCATAAAAAACGTTTTGTTTGGATGCCAAAAGGAAAGAAAGCAAGGTACAATAGCGACGGAACTGTCTTGGAATTGCCTGTCGGCGCCGCATTGATCAAGACTTTTTATTATGAAAATGTGCAGAATATTGCAAATGTTGGCGGGACGAGGATCATTGAAACCCGTGTTATGATCAGAAAGGAAACAGGCTGGATTTTTGCAGATTATGTCTGGAATGCAGAACAGACTGAAGCCACTTATGACCTAACGGGAAGTTTCACCACAGTGACCTGGAAAGATGAGAATCTTGTTGAAAAAACTGCTGAATACCGGATTCCGTCTGATGTCCAGTGCATCATTTGCCACAAATCAAAACAAACTGTCGGAGGTACGGAAGTCACCACCTATATTCCGATCGGCATCAAGCCGCAAAATTTAAATTTCGAGTACAATTACGGCACCAGCACAAAAAACCAACTTACAAAATGGATCGAAGAAGGCTATCTTGAAAGCAATTTTAATCTGCCAACAGCTGAAAACAGTACAGTTGATTATAATGACGCCACCAAATCACTAGACCAGCGTGCGCGTTCTTATGTCGACATCAATTGCGCGCACTGCCATCAAACAGACAGGCATTGCGATTATAGGCTGATGCGTTTTGCTTACAATGAAACAGCAAACAACCGCACAAATATGGGCGTGTGTTTAAATACGAGCGACATGCAGGGATTTCCTTCCTCACTTGCAAAAGTGGTCGCTCCGGGAAATACCACCAAATCAATGCTGTACTACCGTATCAATACCACTGACGAAGCCTACCGGATGCCTTTACATGGAAGGACAATGATCCACGTAGAAGGCGTTGCATTAATGGGTGAATGGATCAACTCGCTTTCCCCTTGCAATTAACACATTAAAACAATCAACTAATACCTATATCAATGAAAAAAATTACTTTACTTTTTACTTCCTTATTGTTGGGGCAAATCTCACTGGCACAGGATACCTGTGCTACTGCCTCTACGATAACTGGATCAGGCCTTTATACGGTAAGTGTCGTGAACGGGAATGAACCACCGGCGCAGAATTGTACTCCAAGTACAGGCGGTGCCGCTGCCCACGCCGAATGGTATGTTTACACGCCCACAGAAGCCCATACCATCACACTAACAACAGACATTGCCGATAACACTCCTCGCGTCGACACCCGTGTGCATGTATTTGTTGGCACTTGCGGTAACCTCACTTGTTATGGCGGGGATGATGATGCAGGAGCAAATTACTCTTCGATTGCCGTTTTCAATGTTGTAGCAAACACGACCTATTACATCGCATTTGACAGCAAATGGACGCCGCTAGGATTTAAGTTTCAATTTATCGAAAGTGAAGTTGTTATTCCGATCCCGCCACCAGTAGACTTTGTTGGCCATACATTAGAAACAGCACAAGTTGGAAACAACCGTTACAACAACTGTGTTGTAGATATGAATAACGATTCTCTCGATGATCTTGTAGGAGCAGCTGCAGGTAATGTAAGGATACATTATCAAAATGCTGATGGAACTTTTACCGTGACGAATATTCCAACGGCAAATGCAGAGAATACGCCATACTGGAGCATTGCTGCCGGGGATTACAATAAAGATGGTTACAACGACCTTTTGTACGGTGGCTCAAACGGCTTGACCTTGATGGAATCAAATGCAACCGGGACGGCATTCACCAAGCATACGCCCGGAGAATACATTTTCTGCCAAAGGACAAACTTTGTCGACATCAATAACGATGGAAACCTGGATGCTTTCTCATGCCATGATGTGGCTCCAAATGTGTATTATATTAATAATGCCGTGGGCGGATTTACATATTACCAGTCAGGTGCTTCGGGTGCTATGAATTTGGGAATCACCTCAACTGGAGGAAATTATGCTTCATTATGGTCAGATTACGACAATGATGGCGATGTCGATTTATTCATTTCAAAATGTTCCGGGCCTCCGTGCGAATTGCATAGAAATAATGGTAACGGGACATTCACGGATATTTCAGCGGCGACACACGTAAATGTTACGCCAATCCAGTCCTGGTCTTCTGCTGTAGCAGATTTTGATAATGACGGCGATATGGATATTATGGTCGGATCCAACGGCGCCACCAGAAACATCCTTTTCAGAAATGATCTTGGCAATAACAAATTGGATCTTGGATTTACCAATATTTCAGAAGGTTCAGGCCTTGAAGTGGATACTTCAACCAGCAGGGATTATATTGCCTATGACTTCGACAACGACGGACTGGTAGACATCATGGGCGGCGGTTATAAAATTTTCTACAACCAGGGCGATATGAAATTCAAGACGGTACCTTATCCTGGAATGGCGATGGGAGCAGTTGGAGACTTTAATAACGACGGCTTTCTTGACATTGAAAGCAGCTATGAAGCAGAGAATTTGGTAAAACTTTACATGAATTCCGGAAATGCAAACAATTGGATTACCATTAATACCAAAGCAACACAAAGCAACCCCAACGGAATTGCAGCGCGTGTCGAAATTTACGGTGCCTGGGGCAAACAGATCCGTGACGTGAGAAGCGGTGAAGGTTTTGAATTCATGAGTACTTTAAATACGCATTTCGGCATCGGGACTGCGACTGCAATCGACAGACTGGTGATCAGATGGCCGTCCGGAATTGTGGATACTTTCAACAACCCGCCAATCAACCGCTCGTTTATGGCTCTTGAGGGTTCGACACTTGCGGTATCGGATTTTGCAAATGCCGCTTTCAGCATTTATCCAAACCCTGCAAACGATGTACTTTACATCAAAGCAAAAGACAAAACAGCGGCTTTTAAATCTGCTGAGATTTTTGACATGGCCGGAAGACAGGTTTCAAATACTGTCGTGACTGATCAACCCATTTCTGTAAAAAACCTTTCATCAGGATCTTACATCATTTTATTGAAAGATGCTGACGGAAAACGTTTCACACAAAAATTCCTCAAAAAATAATTCAAATTGTATTGTAAAAAAAATCCCGCTTCGCAATGAAGCGGGATTTTTTTTTAAAACACCCTGACGAGATTGAACCCGAAAAAGACATTTCCGTCAGCCCAGTTTCCGGTTGTTTGGCCCAGAAAACCTGCTTCGTGTATGCCTTGCGAATTTGTAAAATGCATTTGAAAGACATGCCCGCCTGTTTCAAGGTCTACGCCAATCGACAGCGGATTTCTAAACGGGGAACTGCTTGCGCGGTTCGTATGCACTGCATAATCCATGTTGACCGACCAACGCTTTGCGATTTTGTACCTTCCGCCCATGGCGATGGCCAGTTGCGAATTGTCCTGGTTGTCGTCGATTACAAAATTCTCATGGAAAAATGTCGGCGCGAGCTCAAGAGACAGCTTTTCCGAAAATTTCCGGGACACCAAAACCTGGGTTACATAAGTCATCCGGTCTTCAAACTGCAATTTAGGGTAATTGCTTTCCTTTAAAGTATTGTTGAATGCGAGGCTGTTAAACGAAACGATCGAGACCGGCAACCCGTTTTCGGTTTGTGAAGCGATCAAAAATTTCCCGGAAATATCATAGGCTTGTTCGCTCCTGCCAACTGCAACAGTTGCCCAATCGGTCAATCCGTACAAGAATTTGATCTGCGTCACGGCATTATCCAATCCGAAAAAACCTTCGAAACCATCTTTTACCGATCCGAAACGGTGCGCAATTATAAGGTAAAAATCTTTTTTTGCAGCGAGTTTTGTCGATTCAAGATTGACAATTTTCATGGCTTTAAACGCCGATTCGACTTTTTGGTTTTTCGGAACGCTGTCCAATCCGGCTAATAAATCTTCCTGTGCAAAAGAGCAAATCGGCAAAAGCAACAACAGTAGTAATTTTTTTCTCATTGTTTTATTTTAAGAGTGAAACCTGATCCATTTTTAATTCTCCAAGCAAATCGTCATACCCAACAAACCGCCCTTTTATATGCACTTGTTGCTGCAATTGCAGATTTTTATCCTTCACAGAAAGTACTGCTTCGAGCTTTTCATCAATGGTAATGCTGTTCGATGCTGCGTCGGTATTTGTGATTTTCCCATTGACTTCAATGGTTTTATCGGCATATTTGGCATTCGCCAGACTGTCATTTGCCAGAAATTCCTGTTCAAGGGTTTTAACCGATATAGAGAATGTGGCGTTTTCTGTACTGATGTCGCGGTGTTCCCTGTATAAAAATTTGTAAGCTGCAAAAGCACATCCGGCAGTAATGATTGCAAATGCAAATATGATCTTTTTTTTCATAAAAGATTACAGAATTAATTATTATATTTATTTTTTTGTAAATTTAATTCAAGTTATTAACTTTATTTTATATTTTTGTATAAAAATTTACACAAAAATGCTATTACAGAAAACCACCTTAATTTTGATCGCTTTAACTGCTTTTGGTTGTTCCAATGACAGTCCGGATGATCTTGGCGTGAAAACGGTTCCAACCGATGCTCCAATCACTTACAATGGGAATGTGAAAGCCATCATAGACAACAATTGCATTTCCTGCCACAGCACAGTGCCTCAAAATGGCGCACCAATGTCGCTTACCACGTTCGAGGATGTAAAAAACGCGATTGAGTTGCGTGGACTTATCGAAAGAATCTCAAGGGATAACGGACAGTCAGGATTGATGCCGCTTGGCGGGCCAAAAATGCCGCAACAAAACATTGATATTATTACGCTTTGGCGCGATCAGGGATTTCAACAATAAAAATTTAAATTATGAAAAAGACTATTTTATTTGGATTGCTGTTGGTTTCAGCGATCACATTCGCACAGGAAAAGATGATTACCAAAAACGGAAAGATCACTTTTGAAGCTTCCGTTCCGGCTTTTGAAGAAGTAAAAGCCAAAAACGAAGGCGTAACCTGCGTGCTGAATCCGAAAACTGGAGAAATCGCAAGTCTGGCGCTGATCAAAGGATTTCGGTTTAAAGTCGCATTAATGGAAGAGCATTTCAATGAAAATTATATCGAAAGCGACAAATATCCAAAATCGACTTTTAAAGGAAACATCCAGAATTTTGATGTGGCAGCTTTAACCGCAACTGCAAAAGATTACACGATCAAAGGCAAACTCGAGCTTCACGGAAAATCCAAAGACATTGTTGCCAATGCGAAAATCAGGAAAACGGAAGCCGGAATCGAAATCATCTCATCTTTCACCGTAAATGCCGATGATTTTGCGATCGAAATTCCGTCAGTCGTAAAAAGCAAAGTATCAAATAAAGTAAGCGTTAAAACAGAATTTAAGGTAAAATAAATCCGTTTACTCCATTTCTACCTTATTGTAACGGTCGAGTTTGTCCAGATACAGTATCGTTTTGGTCTTGTCTTCATTTTCGGCATACATGATCTCGAATTTCGCGCCGTAGATGATTTCTTCGAAAGTATAAGAGGTTCGTGCCGCAACGGTTGTACTAAAAAGGTCGTCAAACGCTTTCATGTAAATGATGACTTCGCCTTCGATGGTTTCAAAATCCTGCTTGGTAAAACTAAAAAGCGGACTTTCCTCTGTAATCGGATGCACCAATGTCCAGCTCAACGTCAGTGAATTGATGCGCTGCAGCTCAAGATCCAAAGAATAAAACCGGTTGACCATCTGGCCGTTTTCGGGAATGCTCATCGCCAAAGTCATTTTGGCTTCAGCGTCAAGCAAATTGGTATTTTTAAACGGCGTAACCCTGACCATGAGTCCGCGTTGGGTTTTGTAAGGTGCAACCACTGCATTTTTCGAAAATTTCAGGAACGCTTTCGGCTTGCTGAACCTTCCGTAAAACAAACCGGTCGCGATGGCGAAACTCAGCAATCCGGTTAACGCTTCAGTTGCTGCGAGTGCGCTGGTTAAAACGCCATTCGGGCTGATATGCCCGTAACCAACAGTCGTAAAAGTCTGTGCGCTAAAAAAATAAGCCTTTCCAAATTTAATCCAATCCGATCCTGTCGCTTCAATTCCGTCCAGGTATTCAATCCCAATTAAGTAATACAACGCCGCGAAAATAAAATTGACGCCGGTGTAAAAAGCCACAATAATAGCGATGAATTTCCACCTGGGCATGTCGAGCATCGTATGGTACCAAGAAATCCGGTTCAAGTAATTCATGCCGCGCTTTTGCACGTTGGCCGAACCATCTTTATTGACAAAACGCCCGCCATAACTGCTTGCATTGACGCCGAATCCGGTATTGTTATCGGCTTTAGCTTCTGCGCTAATTTTTTTCAAAAATGCCATTTATAAATCTACTGTTTGATGATTTTTTGTGTTTTGATGTTGCTTCCGGAATACATTTTCACCAAATACAATCCGTTCGCATAATCTGAAAATCCCACCTCAAAATGGTTTGATTTTGGCGCAATGCGCTGTAATAATTTTCCATACACATCATAAATTTCTATCGTATCGATGTGGATCGTCGTGCTGATATTCAGTTGTCCGTGTACTGGATTTGGATACAAAGTCATGTTGTTTTCAGACCCAAAGAAATCTGTTGCCAAGGTTTGCAAATCAGAAGCAGCCCAGCTTGACGCGAGATTGTTATCCAATGCCGTATCGGTCAATTGCAGGAAACTTCCGTTGCCATCGGCATTTGGCCAGGGCGATGAATCGGAATACTCCACGGTGTCGATCACATTTCCGAAACCGTCTGCCAAAACCAGCTTTTGCTTGCTGTTTGATAAATTGCGGGTGAATTGCCCGAAAGCCGCGACACCATATTTCTGCTCGAAAACTGTCGGATTGCTGGCCAGATAAATGCCCTGCCCTGCCGAAATCGTACTGTTGGCCGGAAATTGGTACGAAAGCCCGAGTGCGCTAAAATAAACACCGGATAAATTAACTGAAGTCGTTCCTGCATTTTTAATTTCGATGAATTCCATGTCGTTACTCACCATAAAATCCGCATCCGTTCCAGGATTGTAATTGATTTTATTGATGACCAGTTGCGGTACATCAATATTTTCACAAGCCGAAAAACTACCGATGTGGTTGTTCATCCAATTGATCCTGTTTGAAATCCAAGTTTTCATATTGCTGATCTCTAGCGCGTAGTTCGGCACCGTATTCCATCTTTGTTGCTCGCGAACTTTTGCCTCAGCAATCAAAGCAACCGTTTGGTCGATAAGAGTATTGATGCTTGTTGCATTCATTGGTTGGCCCGACTGTGTCAATTGGTTCCATCTTCTGGCCAAATAACATTTGAAAGTGGGATTGTTGAACAAATCCGTCCAGAACTTTGCCCCTTCATTATCGCCATTTGAAAACTGCCAGACATCATAATGGCTGCGGTCCAATCCATACAAAAAGAGATCATTTCCATACGCCAGGTTAAAATCCCAAACCGGCCCGGCACGAAGTTTTCCGCCACGGTCTTTATGAAAAAAAGTGCTGATCTGATAGCCGTCGGCATTCGAACCCAGTTCGGTACTAAGCATATAATCCACAAAAGACGGCACATCGATGTAAGAAGGATAACCAGAAGTCAGGCTCACATTATTATTATGCGACGTATTTCCCAGGTTGTTAAACTGCGAATGAATGTAGGCGTCTTGCGTTGCGGTCACGTCTTCAGGTTTTGGAAGTTCGTGAATAAAATCGGTGGAACCGGCATAAGAACTCATGCTCCAGGCCACCGGATCGCCGCCTGTCGTTTTATCAGATTTTGTAATATAACCGCCCGAGAGATTGGGTTGCGCAATATCTGTGGTTGTAATTTTTACGATATTGACGCGGTTCGTATCGGCTTTAATCTTTTCAAGAAAGACATACAAACCTTTGTATTCGCCATTGATGACCACTTCACAATATTGGGTTCTTGGCGCATAATTGCCGATTTGCCTTGACAGATTATAGGTCAGGTAATCTCGCATCAGCGAAGGATCGAATGCCAATCCGTTTAAAATCCAGTCGTTTTCACTCGGCATTCCGAATATCGACACATTGTTATTGCTCGTATTATCCGCTTTCAGCGTTGTCAATCCGTATTGTTTTTTCGGCAAATCCTGCGAACTCGAACCACGGATTTCAATGTTGATGCGGCCACTGTAATTCAGATATGCTGCATTCGCTTGATCGGTCAGATAATTGCGCGTGCCGTCGGGTCTTTTGATGATTTTCATCGTGGCCAAAACCCGCGGATCGTCTAAAATCTCATACGGTTGGTTCGTATTCGGATTGATGTCTGTCGAAATGATGACAATCGGCAAATTCGAATCGGTAAATGTTTGGCCGAAAGTCCATCCATAAAACAACAGGAAAAACACCAGTGCAATTGAAGTAGAAGGAGATTTAAAGTGTGTAATCTTCATTTTCATAATTCATAATTTTGCTAACAAATGTAAGATAATATTCTGTTCGTTTGCCGGATCGAAATTGGGTTTTGATTGCTTCAGAATCTTTTTACGATAAATGCAAATGCGCCCGGTTTGTGTTGAAAAAATAATTAAATTTGAGAAAAGCAATTGCAAAAAATCTGACTATGGACAATTTCACGATAGACAAACCCATCAAAACCATTTGCGTGACCGCCGATAGCTTTCCTGACGGAATTGAAGAAGCACACATGAAACTTCACGCAACCCTAACCGATAAAGACCGCAGGCAGTTTTTCGGGATTTCATGGCCAGGGCCTGATGGCGAAATTATTTACAAAGCTGCTGCTTCTGAAATGGAAGCCGGTGAAGCCGAAAAATCCGGGGCCGAAACCTATACGATCAAAGCCGGGCCTTACAACAGTTTTTACATTACCGATTACCGCGAAAACCCCGACAGCATCTCCAGAGCATTCGATTTGCTCACGGCACAGCACGAAGTTGATCCAGAAGGATTTTGCCTCGAATGGTACATCAACGGCAAAGATGTCAAATGCCTCGTTCCGCTTAGAACCAAACCAGAAGACCTATAATCATGAAAGAAAATTACCATTACGCTACAGTAACCGAAGCGATCAGCAACCTCAGGAAAGAAGGTTTTTCGGTTGATTTTAATATTGTCGACAACTGGATTGCCTATCATTCAGGAAAATTTGACACTGATGAATTCGATATTGTCGAAGTCTACCGTTATGAAGGCGAATCCGATCCGGGCGACGAAGCGGTTGTGTATGCGATCGAATCGACATCGGGAATCAAAGGGATTTTAGTGGCCGGTTATGGTGCATCATCAGATAGCATTTCGACAAAAATGCTTCAGAAACTGGCGATGCGCGCTTAAATCTTTACAGAAAATTAAAAACCAAAAGTCCTTTTTCGAGGGCTTTTTTTTGCTTTATATCAGAAATGAATTTGTTATATATTTGGAACACAAACCGTTTCGATGCAAAAATTATTATCGCTGCTTTTGATTGCCGGGTTTTTGGGCTGTGGCCCGATGAAAACTTCTGATGAAAATAAGCCAACCGCTTTGAATCAATCAGATGAAGTGGTGTTTATGTCATTTCAGATTCAGAAAGATGTCATTCAGAAAAAAAACACAATCGTATTATTGAATACGGTAAAAACAACGGCAAAAATTAAAAAGCAATCTGAATCCGATGTGCATTCCCCCAATTTCCTGACTGCCGAAATGTATTCCGGCAACAGGCTTTTGCAAACGGTAATCATTCCGCACCCAATGTTTGTGCATTCAGAATATGCGGATGAATCTGGGAAATTGGTTTCTAAAGATGTGGTTTTAGACCAAGCCGAATTTTTCATCCGGTTTCAGAAAAATGGCGCAAACCACATCCGGATTTTTGAAACGCTACACGATAAAAACAAACAAGAATTACTGCAATTAAAATTTTAAATATGAAAAAACTTTACATTATCGCGCTGCTTCAATGGTTCGGATTGCAATTGGCAAACGCACAGGTTTTTGAAGTCGACACCATCCAATACAGCGGTACATCTGAAAAAATGATCAACCTTGTCATTCTGGGCGATGGTTATACTGAAAGCCAACAGGATCTTTTCATCAGCAAAGCCAATGAATTCAGCAATTCTTTGTTCAGCAAAATTCCGTGGAGCAATTACAAAAATTACTTTAATGTATTTGCGGTCAAGGTAATTTCGGCTGAAAGCGGCGTCAAACATCCAAACACGGCATCCGATTGTTCGAGCGCGAACCCTGCGGTTCCGGTTTCAAGCCCGAACAATTATTTCGGAAGTTCGTTTGATGCAGGCGGCATCCACCGGCTGGTTACGATTCAATCCAATTCGCGCGTCATGCAGGTGCTGGCAGCAAATGTGCCGAATTACGACCACGCCATTGTCCTGACCAATACTTCTTATTACGGCGGTAGCGGCGGAACGATTGCCGTTTCCACGACACATCCCGACGGTTATGAAATTACGGCGCACGAACTCGGCCATTCTTTTGGAAACCTTGGCGACGAATATTATGCAGGTGATTTTTATTTTTTCGAAAGGCCAAATATGACCAGGCAGAGCGATCCGACACTTATCAAATGGAAAAACTGGCTTGCGCCGGATGACAGCAACATCGACATTGTGAATTACTGCTGCGGCGGAGCGACTGCGCAATGGTACAGGCCCACTTCAAACCGCTGTAAAATGGAAGTGCTCGGAAAGCCGTATTGCAGCGTTTGCAAGGAAGCGCTGATTGAAAAAATCCACACTTTGGTCAATCCGGTGTCGGGATATACGCCAACAACGCTGAACATTTCGTCGTCTGATGCCTTGCTGGATTTCAACCTCAGCGAACTCATCAAACCGGTGCCGAATACGCTCTACATCAAATGGCAACTCGATGCTACGGCGTTTGACAACAACAGCGAAACGTTTCAGGTCGATCAAAATACACTCTCAATTGGCACGCATACATTGACTGCAAGCGTGACCGACAACACAAACCAGGTCAGGACAACTTCACATGCAGAAATGCATTACAGCAGCGTGATCTGGACGATCAACAAAACGGCGTTGGGAATTCAGGCTGTAGCCAATGACATCCAGCTTTCTTTTGGTTTGTATCCAAATCCGACGCCAGGCATTTTTACGGTTGCGCTTGAGATTTCAAAACCCGGAATCGTTGCAATTGACATTCTTTCGTTGGACGGAAAAATCGTAAAACAAATTCCGCCAGCAAGTGTTTCTGCCGGAAAATACGAGCAAAACCTCAACATTGAAAACCTCGCCAACGGAAGCTATCTGATTTCAATAAATATCGATGGTTCTGTATATACCAAAACATTGGTCAAACAAAATTAGCGGCATAAAAATCCGGGAATATCAAATAATAAGTCGGATCCCATAAATAATAATTGGCATCACTTTTAAATAAAAACATCGGTTACATTTGTTGAAGATAACTTAAAACAAATTGTTTTGAAAAGTAAATTCAATACCGCGACGCTTCTACTTGCCCTGGCTGTTTCCGGTCTTTGCAATGCCCAGAACACGCAGGCCGACAGCTTAAAAAGGATGCTGCTTGCTGTAAAAATCGATACTGCAAAGGTTAATTTATACAACAAACTCGCCGATGCTTACAAACAGACTTATCCGGATTCGGTTGCCGTTTATGCCGATAAGGCGGCAGCGCTGTCTTCGCAGATCCATTACAGTTTCGGACAGGCAAATGCGGCAATCAATAAAGGAAATTACCACATCATTACCGGAAAATATGAGTTGGCTTTGGCCGATTTCAAAAAAGCACAAACCACTTTTGAAGATTTACTCGATAAAAATCCGGATGATCAAACCATAAAAAACGGACTCGCCCGGGCGTATGCCAGTTCAGGCGTTGTTTTTTCTGAAGAAAGCAACCATTACATGGCGCTTGAAAATTACCAGAAAGCGTTGAAACTCTATCAGGAAACCGGACAAAAAACGAGCATTTCAAAAGCGCTGAACAACATTGGGATTGTTTACAAAGCCCAGCAAAATTATCCGAAAGCCTTGGAATATTTGCAGAAAGCTTCGAAAATCCAGCAGCAAACCGGCGACAGCAATGCCGCGATGACCCTTACAAACATTGGCGTCATTTATTTTGAGACCAAAAAATATCCCGAAGCTTTTCAATATTACAGCCAGGCAAAAAGCTTCTTTGAAAAAACAGATGACAAACGCGGATTTGCACTTCTAAAAAATTACCTCGGCGATTATTATTCCAAACAAAATGATTTTGATTCGGCTGAGAAATTTTACCAGCAATCGTTGGTTTTGTATGAGGAAATGCAGAATAAATTCGGCGCTTCACTTGCATTGTACAACCTCGGGCGACTGTATTCCGATCATGGAAAACACTCTGAAGCATTGGCTTTTGCCAACAAATCGCTGGCTTATGCTACTGAAATCGGCGTCTTAGACCAAAGGTATCATTCTGAAAAACTGCTGAGCGAAATTTACGGGCATTTAAACGATCCGGTCAAATCGCTTGCGCATTACAAGAATTACATTACAGCGCGCGACAGCATCAACAACCAGGAAACGAATAAGAAAATTGCACTTGCCGAACTGAATTCGGAGTACAAACGCAAAGAATCTTTGGTGGAAGAAAAAGCCAAAAGGCAGACCCAATTCGCAATATTTTCAGCCATTGCAATTGTACTCATCATCATTTTGATCTTGGTCATTTACAACCGGATGCAGGTCAAAAAAAGACTGACGCTTCAGAAAGAAGTTGCCGAATATGAACAGAAAGCGCTGCATTTGCAGATGAACCCGCATTTTGTATTCAATTGCCTCGGTGCGATTTCGAGTTTTATCGTACAAAACGGAACCGATTCGGCACTAAAATATTTATCGAAATTTTCAAAACTGATGCGGTTGACATTGGAATATTCGAAAGGGTCGCTGATTCCGATAGATAAGGAAATTGAAAGTTTGCAGAATTACCTTGAGCTTGAGCAATTGCGGTTTCACAACAAATTTGAATTTCACATTGCCGCAAGTTCAAAAGTGGAATTCAATATGGGATTGCCGCCGCTTTTGATCCAGCCTTTCGTAGAAAATGCGGTGCTGCACGGCATGGTTCCGAAAGAAGGAAACGGCCATATCAATGTGACTTTCGATGTTGAAAACGGGCAATTGATCTGTACGGTCACAGACGACGGCATTGGATTGTCGGAATCGAAACATTTGAAAGAAAATTCGGTTACGGCGCACAAATCGATGGCGCTTGAAATTACCAAAAAACGCCTCGAGATCATGGAATCGACCACCTCGAAATCGGCACAAATTGAAATCATCGAATTAGAAAACAACCATAAAAAAAGCGGCACACGCGTGATTTTGCGACTGCCGGTTCAATACATCCAATAAATATGATCACAGCATTATTAGTTGACGACGACCAGCATTTGCGCACCGGGCTGAAAGCGCTTTTAGACCGATATACGAATGACATTGCCATCATTGGCGAAGCCGAAAGTGTAAAAACCGGAATCGAAGCGATTGAAAAACTGCATCCGCAGGTGATCTTCCTCGACATCCATTTGGCTGACGGAACCGGATTTGACATCCTCGAAAGCATCAAAAAATCGCAGGGAAAAATCAATGCGCACATCGTTTTTATTACGGCGCATGAGCAATATGCGGTGAAAGCTTTTAAATTTAGTGCGCTCGATTTTTTATTGAAACCGGTCGATTTTGAGGAATTGCAGCATACGATCGCCAAAATAAAAGAAGCTGTGGGAAAGAACAATTCGTTTGACCACATCGATTTGTTGCTTGAAAACATCCGGAAGAAAGTCGACAATTACAAAAGGATTGCGCTGTCAACGAGCGACGGCATTCATTTGTTTGATGTTGCGGATATTATCCGGTGTGAGGCAAAAGTAAATTATACGCAGTTTTTCATCAAAAACCACAAGCCGGTTTTGATTTCGAGGACGCTCAAAGAATATGAAGAATTGCTGGCGGAACACGGATTTGAGCGCATCCATCAGTCGCATCTGATCAATCTGTCTTATCTGAAATCATACATCAAAAACGATGGCGGCTATGTGGTAATGGCCGACAATACAAACATTCCGATCGCACAAAGCAAAAAAGAAAAGCTGCAGGAATTAATTAAAGCACTTTAAAAATACAGACATAACCCTACAATATCAACCAGACGAAATCAAATCAATCATGACTAAAAAAATACTATTTTTCTTACTGCTGTTTGCCGGGATGGCAAATGCGCAAATTGTCAATATTCCGGACCAATTTTTTAAAGCAAAGCTGCTGGAAGCCAGTACAAACAATCCCATCGCTCAAGATGCAGCCGGCATTCCGATGAAAATCGATGCCAATAATGATGGTGAAATTCAAGTTAGCGAAGCGTTAGCGGTTCACAAATTAAGGCTTTGGAGTGCTTTTATTTTTGATTTATCCGGCATTTCGAGTTTTACAAACCTTACCCATTTGGAATGCAATAACAACCCGCTCACCACACTTGACGTTCGCGGGTTGACAAATCTAACGAATTTGGTGTGTTCGGGAAACCGCCTGACCACCCTGAATGTAACCGGATTATCGAATCTTGAACAAATGTTTTGCGATGCCAATCGGTTGGCAAGCATTGATTTTACAGGCTTGACCAATCTTACTTTTTTGTATTGCAGCGACAATCCATTGGGAAACCTTAACATTAGCGGCTTAACAAATCTTAAGCAATTATTTTGCGACAATGACAATCTTACAAACCTGAATGTCAGCGGATTGACAAATTTGACCGTTTTAAGTTGTAACGACAACAAACTGCCAAACCTTAATTTAAACGGATTGACAAATCTAGACATGTTACTTTGCAGCCGCAATTTGCTTACAAGCATCAACGTAAGCAATTTGCCGAACCTTAAAACCTTAAATTGTTATTACAACCAACTTACTGCTTTGGATTTGAGCAATAACGGGCCGCTCACTTCTTTGAGCTGCGGAGAAAACAGCATTCCTGTGCTCAACATCAACAATTTAACCAATCTCACGAGTTTGGAATGTTCTTATTTGCCAAATAATGTCGTTGTGAATGGTGCCAATTTAAATGCGCTGACTAATTTTCAATACAGAGGGCAAAATTCAACCATCACTTTCAATGGATTTCCTGCCATCCAAAATATGAATGTGAGTTTGCTTCAACCTGATGTAACTTTAAATATTACAGGTTTCGGAAGCCAGTCGGCTATAAACATGTTTGAAAGTCCACTCAATAGCCTAACAGTTAATGGTTTTGGTTCGACAAATATCAAATCTTTAAATTGTTCTAATATCCAACTGACCAGTTTAACCCTTAGCGGATTGAACAATCTTAAAGAATTACAGTGTACCTACAATAAACTTACAACTCTAAACCTGGCGAATTTACCAAGCCTTACAAAGTTGGAAATTGGCCATAATAATATTGAAAACATCGATATTTCGGGTCTTCCCAATTTGAAATATCTGGGTTGCACCAACAATAAACTGAGCAGCTTAAACCTGAGCACTGTTCCAAATCTTGAATACCTGAATTGTGCGAACAGTTTTGAAATACAGGATCCGGTAAAAAATCATCTGACTGCTTTAGATCTGTCGGGCTTGACCAACCTTAAATATTTAAATTGCTCGAACAATGGATTCATTGGAATGTTGGGCGCATCGGGAAACCAGATTTCATCTTTGAATGTCAACCACCTGAGCCATTTGGAAGAGTTAAGATGTGCAGAAAACAAAATTCCGACCTTGGTTGTAAACGGATTGACAAACCTGACACAATTGGATTGTTCCAATAATTTACTGACCAGCCTGGATTTGATTGGGCTAACCGATCTTACGTACTTGGCTTATCGCGGAAATCAGCTTTCAAATTTGAATATGAACGGATTGATCCGCATTACCGAACTGGATTGTTCTTACAACGACATTTCGACCCTGACAGTAGTGAATATGCCCAATCTTACCAAATTAAACTGTAGTGGAAATGCATTGACCTCGCTGAATTTAACCGGCCTGACAGGACTTACCCATTTGTATTGCGATGCCAATCAATTAACCACACTTAACATAAGCCATTTGACGAATCTGATCGCCCTGAGCTGCGGCAACAATCAATTGGCCAGTCTTAGCGTCAACAATTTAACAAATCTCGAGCTTTTATATTGCAGTTCGAACCAATTGACCAATCTGAATGTGAGCGCTTTGAACAAGCTGAGCAGTTTTTCATGCGCATCAAATCTACTGACCAGCCTTGATGTAAGCAATTTGGTCAATGTTTACGAATTTTCATGTGCAGGCAATCAGCTGACAAGCCTTGACGTGAACAATCTGCAAAAACTCATCATTTTCAATTGCGGCAGCAACCAACTCACCAGCCTTGACCTGAGCAATTTATCTACGCTGAGTTATTTTGACTGCAGCAGGAACCAACTCACAAATTTAATTGTAAGCAACTTGCCGAATATTTACGAACTCACCTGCAACCACAACCAGCTTACAAACCTTGATGTCAGCGCATTGGGCCACCTGAGGTATTTGATTTGCAATGACAATCAACTGACACAGTTGTTTATGAAGAATGGGTATACAGAAGAATTTACAGATTTGTCAAACAATCCGACCCTGGGGTACATTTGTGCCGATGATGCCGAACTTGCAACCGTTCAAACCCAATTGAACACGTTAGGAATGACAGCAACCGTATGCAATTCGTATTGTTCAGTTAATCCGGGTGGGCCGCACAATACCGTTGTAGGAACCACCATATTTGACGGCAACAACAACGGCTGCAACAACAATGACCCTTTACATCCGAACATCAGGATCGACTTTAGCGATGGCACGACTACCGGAAGTGCTTTTACAAATACTTTAGGCGAAAGTACTTTTTATGCCAATGCCGGAAATTACACCATCGCTCCAAATATTGAAAATGCATCGGCATTCAATATCTCTCCTGCAAGTGCTGTAATTAATTTTCCAAATGCCAATTACAACATCAACAACCAAAGCTTTTGTTTGTCTGCCAATGGCGTACACCCTGATGTAGAAATTGTAATTATCCCAATAGGGCCGGCAGTTCCCGGTAACGATGCGAAATACAAAATTGTGTATAAAAACAAAGGAAACCAAGTGCTTTCAGGAAATGCGACACTTGCTTTCGATGATTCAAGAATGGATGTGGTTTCTACCTTACCGGTCGCCGGCAATCAAACGGTGAACAATTTAGAATGGGCATACAATGGTTTGCTGCCCTTTGAAAGCCGCAGCATTGCAGTGGTATTCCATGTCAATTCGCCAACAGAAACACCGCCGGTCAACAATGATGACGTCTTGAGTTTTACCACATCGATTACACCGGTTGCTGGGGATGAATTGGCATCTGACAATACTTTTACATTCAATCAGATTGTCGTTGGGCCTTTTGATCCGAATAATATTACGTGCATCGAAGGCGACAATGTTGCTCCAACAGCAATTGGTCAATATTTGCATTATGTCGTAAATTTTGAAAATACCGGAACCGCTCCGGCTGAAAATGTCGTAGTGCGCCTGGATGTGGACCCGGCAGAATTTGACATCACTTCCCTGCAATTAATGGACACTTCGCATGACGCTTTTGCAACGGTTACCAACAATGTGGTGGAGTTTAAATTCAGGAACATCAACTTACAGCCAACAGCTGGCGATCCACCGGTAAGCGGACACGGAAACATCCTTTTCAAAATGAAATCGAAATCGGAACTAAATCCCGGGGATCTTGTAAAAAACAGGGCAAACATCTTTTTCGATTACAACTTCCCGATTGAAACCAATGATGCCGAAACCACTTTTTCCGTGCTCAGCTCAGCAATTTTCACTCGTGACGAAAGCGTGGCCGTTTTTCCAAATCCGGCAACCGATGTCATCAACATCAACTGCGACAATACGATCAAATCAATTGAATTGTATGATGTGCAAGGCCGTGTTCTTGAGGTGCTTTCAGCCAATAAAATGACGGCACAAATGGATCTTTCAAACAATTCCAAAGGCGTTTATTTTATAAAAATCATTACTGAAAAAGGCAAGAAAGTACAGAAAGTGATCAAAAAATAAATGTGCAATAACCATTGACCTGATAATCATTCGACTTAATATCCAATAAAAATGAAAAAAATATTCCTGCTTTTACTGCTTTTTGCCGGGATGGCGAATGCGCAAATTGTTACAATTCCGGATCCTGCTTTTAAGGCGAGATTGTTAGCATCGAGTGCTACGGATCCCGCCAACAACATTGCCAAAGATTTCAGCGATCAATGGATTGCTATTGATGCCAATAATGATGGGAACATTCAGCTAAGCGAGGCCCAGGCAGTAAAATATCTAAACATTACAGGGCAAACCATTGTTGATTTAACTGGGCTAAACAGCTTTAGCAATGTTGAAATTTTGTTTAACCTGAGCAACGGTGTCCAAACACTGGATTTGACCGCACTTACACATTTGACGTCATTCTCTTCATACAATATGTATTATCTCACTTCTCTAAATTTGAGCAACCTGCCGAATTTAACGACTGTGAACTGTGTGGGTATGCCAATTCTTACTTCGGTTAATTTAAGCAATTCGACAAGTATCAATAAGCTACAACTATTGTATTGTGCGCTTACCTCTTTAAATGTAAATGGGTTGGTAAATTTAACAGTTCTGAATTGTTCCGGAAATCAGTTGACCAATCTTAATGGTTTGCCTGTGAGCCTTACCGCATTAGACTGTTCGTATAATCTGTTGACAAACCTAAATTTTAGTGCGCTTCCAAATCTTACGGATTTGTATTGTACAGACAATCTGCTGACAAGCCTAACCGGATTGGCTAATATTTCAAAATTAAATTGCCAAAACAATAAACTTACGGCATTGAACGTAAATGAATTGGCAAACATAACCGAGTTGAGTTGTGGAGGCAATGAACTGACCAATTTAAATGTCAATACTCTTACAAACCTCACCAAATTGTCTTGCAGTGCCAATAAATTGACCAGCATCAGCATTAGCAACCTACCGAATCTAGTGAGCCTGGATTGCAGCATTAATAATGACCTGACTAGTGTTACCTTAGCGAATTTACCTGCTTTAGAAGACTTTAAGGTAATGGGAAACCTCAACAATAGCGGCGATACAGTTAGTAATCTAACCAGTTTAAATCTTTCAGGATTGCCAAATCTTAAAAAATTAAATTGCAGCAATGGCAAACTAACATCGCTGAATTTAAATGGATTATCTAACCTGACAGAATTGGATTGTTCGAGCAATTTTATTACAAATCTAGCTTTGACCAATCTACCAAACCTCAAAATCTTAAGCTGCTACAGAAATTACATCTCCACTCTTAATGCTTCCAATCTGGCTAATTTAACTGAATTGTATTGCGCTGGCGGCTATATTGTAGATGGCCAAATGATTGGCCAACTCGCAAGTTTGAATGTTGCCGGATTGTCTAATCTTAAAAGATTGCATTGTGCCATAAATCTGATGACAACGATCAACCTTACTGGTTTGGTAAGTCTCGAAGAGCTTTTCTGTGATGGTACACCAAACGTACAGGGTTATATTACTTCCTTAAACGTGAACGGATTAAGCAACTTAAAAAGACTAGGTTGCAGTTTTCAGGCGCTTACGAGCCTTGACGTAAGCAACCTAACGAACCTAGTATCAATAAACTGCTCTTACAACAACATTAGCAGCCTAGACCTTACCGGATTGATCAACCTTGAATCATTAGAGTATTCCTACAATCAACTGGCCAGTTTAAATTTGGTTAACTTACCTAAACTTACAGACTTGTATTGTTCTTACAATCATTTGGTAACATTGAATGTTCTTAATTTAACGAGTTTAAAAACTTTGTACTGCACCAATAATTCACTGACTACATTGAACTTAAGCGGACTGACAAATCTGGTAACTTTGGATTTTTCTTTTAATCAATTGACCCTTACAAACGTAAGCGGCTTGTCAACCAACCTGAAAACTTTGGTTTGCGTATCAAATAATTTAACAAGCCTGGATGTGGGCGGTTTAACAAATCTGGAGATTTTAAATTGTTATACCAATGAGCTTACCAGTTTAGATGTAAGCAGTCTGACCAATTTGAAACAATTGGATTTTGGCAGAAACCACATACAAAACATCGATGTCAGCAACACACCAAACCTCGAATCTTTAGCTGCAAGCGACAATGAATTAACCGAAATTAACATCACAGGCCTGAACAACCTTGTAGCATTATCGTGTGGCAGAAATCAAATTACCAGTTTAGATTTAACAAACCACCAAAACCTTAGCTCTTTAGATTATTCATATAACGTGCTGCCAAATTTAGACGTAAGTTCATTAGTCAATCTGACTTATTTAGGATGTGTTGGTACGCAAAGCTCCTTATTAGATGTAAGCAATTTAACCAACTTACAAATTTTATATTGTGACAACAATCAATTGACTACATTGAATGTCAGCAATTCCCCAAACCTCAATCAGTTAAGATGTACCGACAATCAGCTGACTTCTTTATTTGTAAAAAACGGCCGAAGCGAGCAAGATTTAAATTTCTCAAACAATCCCGGCTTGCAATACATTTGTGTTGATGATTCACAGCTCCAGGCAGTTCAAACGCAACTCAACGGATTGGGCATGAATACTACTGTTTGCAATTCCTATTGTTCTTTCACACCTGGAGGAAACTACAATACCATTAACGGTATTGCTATTTTCGACGCGAACAATAATGGCTGCGATATTACCGATGAAGTCAATCCGTTCGTAAAACTCAGGATAAGCGACGGAACAGAAACCGGTGCAACAGTAACCAATATCGACGGTACCTACGGCTTTTATACCAATGCCGGAAATTATACCATCGCGCCAAATACTGAAAATCCAACCTGGTTTTCTTTCTCTCCAAATTCAGCTAATTTTGCTTTTGCAGATGAGAACAACAACATTTCAACCCAAAACTTCTGCATCGCCGCTGTAGGTTTGCATAAAGATATAGAAGTGGTGTTTGCCCAATTGGAATCTGCCCGCCCTGGTTTTAATGCGCCTTACAAGATCGTATTTAAAAACAAAGGAAACCAAATGCTGTCTGGAACAGTAACTTTAGCATTTGACGATACAAGGACCGATTTTGTTTCGTCAGCACCTGCTGTAAGCATTGCGGCTCCCAATTTACTTTCGTGGAATTTCACAAATCTGATGCCTTTTGAAAACCGAAGCATCGATTTGAATTTAAATATCAACGGGCCAATGGAAACACCAGCGGTAAATAATGGTGACATTTTAAATTTTACCACTTCTATTACACCGGTTGCTGGCGATGACTTACCATCAGACAATACATTCAACTACAATCAAACAGCAGTGGGTTCTTTCGACCCGAATGATATTATTTGCCTTGAAGGCGAAACTGTAGCACCTGTCGAAATTGGAAATTACCTGCATTACATGGTCAATTTCGAAAATACCGGAACTGCTTCAGCAGAAAATATTGTCGTAAGACTCGAAATCAATCCTGATGAATTTGACATCAATTCCTTACAAGTCATGAACGCTTCACATCCTGCTTTCGCGGAAGTCAGAAACAATACTGTCGAATTTAAATTTGCCAATATCAATCTGATGCCAACAGCTGGCGATCCGCCGGTGAGCGGACACGGAAACATCCTGTTCAAGATGAAATCGAAAGCGACACTGGAAACTGGTGATTTGGTAAAAAACAGGGCAAACATTTTCTTCGATTACAACTTCCCGATTGAAACCAATGATGCCGAAACGGTTTTTGAAGCACTCAGCACAGATGTGTTCACGAATGATGAAAGCGTGGTCGTATTTCCAAATCCGGCTCAGGACAAAATCAACATCAACTGCAACAACACGATCAAATCGATTGAATTGTATGATGTTCAGGGGCGCGTTCTTGAAGTGTTTGCTGCCAATAAAATATCGGCACAAATCAATATTTCAGATAAATCAAAAGGGATTTATTTTGTAAAGATCGTCACCGAAAAAGGCAAAAAAGTCCAGAAAATAATAAAAGAGTAAGTTAAGTTTATATTTGGAAAAGGCCCTGCTCGTTTGAGTGGGGCTTTTTTATGTGCTGAAATCATTATTGAATAATAAAAAAGCCCTGGAAATTCCGGGGCTTTTTATTTCAATACTGAGTTCTTAATACTATTTGCTCAAATACATTTTCCTTCTCGAATACAACTCATAAAACTGGTCGTCTTTTAAATCGTCGATGAACAAAATGCTTTCGCCCGTTGACTTCATTTCCGGCCCGAGCGCTTTGTTCACATTCTGGAATTTGCTGAAGGAAAAAACCGGCTGCTTGATCGCAAAGCCTTTCAACTGCGGATTGAAAGTAAAATCGGTCACTTTATTATGGCCGAGCATCACTTTGGTCGCGTAATTTACATAAGGTTCGCCATATGCTTTTGCGATAAACGGAACCGTTCTCGATGCTCTCGGATTGGCTTCAATGATATAAACCGTATCGTCTTTGATCGCAAACTGGATGTTGATCAAACCAACAGTCCTAAGTGCCAGGGCAATTTTATGTGTATGGTCTTTAATCTGCTGCATTACGAATTCACCCAGATTGAACGGTGGCAAAGTCGCATTCGAATCGCCCGAATGGATGCCGCAAGGCTCTATATGTTCCATAATCCCGATGATGTAGACGTTTTCACCGTCGCAGATCGCATCGGCTTCGGCCTCAATGGCGCCGTCGAGATAATGATCCAAAAGCAATTTATTGCCCGGAATATTTTTGAGCAAATCAATCACATGTTCTTCGAGCTCCTGCTTGTTGATCACGATTTTCATGCCTTGCCCGCCCAAAACATACGACGGACGAACGAGTAACGGAAAATCCAAAACATCCGCCAAAGCCGAAGCTTCATCAGCCGTTTCGGCAATTCCGAATTGCGGGAATGGAATTTTTAATTCGGTCAACAATTCTGAAAATCTTCCTCTGTCTTCGGCCAAATCCAAAGCGTCAAAGCTCGTTCCAAGGATTTTGATTCCGTATTTCGAAAGCTTTTCAGCCAATTTTAAAGCGGTTTGCCCACCGAGTTGTACAATCACACCTTCGGGTTTTTCATGTCGGATGATGTCGTAAATGTGTTCCCAGAAAACCGGCTCGAAGTATAATTTATCGGCAATATCAAAATCGGTTGAAACCGTTTCCGGGTTGCAATTGATCATGATCGTTTCGTAACCGCATTCTTTTGCAGCCAAAACACCATGCACGCACGAATAATCGAACTCGATGCCCTGCCCTATTCGGTTTGGCCCCGAACCCAAAACGACGACTTTCTTTTTATCGGAGACGACACTTTCGTTGTGCACATAAGTCGTTCCATTCGCCAATTCGATTTCGGCTTCAAAAGTCGAATAATAATAAGGTGTTTTTGCGGTAAATTCGGCAGCACAAGTATCCACCAATTTGTACACACGTTTGATATTTTGTTCGTCGCGAAGCTTGTAAACCTGGCTTTCGAGACAATTCATCATGTGCGCGATTTGCCTGTCGGCGAAGCCTTTTTGTTTGGCTTCGAGCAGCAATTCTTTTGGAAGCGTATCTATTTTATAGTTGGATATTTCTTTTTCGAGTGCATACAATTCCTCGTATTGCTTCAAAAACCACATGTCGATTTTGGTGATTTCGTGGATGCGGCTTAGCGGAATTCCCATTTGGATCGCATCGTAAATAACGAAAACGCGGTCCCAACTGGCGTAAGTCAGTTTTTCGATGATTTGCTCGTAGTTTTTGTAGCCTTTTCCGTCTGCGCCGAGCCCGTTGCGTTTGATTTCGAGAGATTGCGTCGCTTTGTGCAGCGCTTCCTGGAATGATCTTCCAATGCCCATGACTTCTCCAACGGATTTCATTTGAAGGCCTAAAGTTCTGTCTGCGCCTTCGAATTTATCGAAATTCCAGCGTGGGATTTTTACGATCACGTAATCCAGAGTCGGTTCGAAAAGTGCAGATGTCGATTTGGTAATCTGGTTTTGAAGTTCATCTAGGTGGTAACCCAAAGCCAATTTCGATGCAATTTTCGCAATCGGATAACCGGTCGCTTTGGATGCCAATGCGGAGGAACGCGACACACGCGGATTGATCTCGATCGCGACGATATCTTCCTTTTCGTCTGGCGAAACAGCAAACTGTACATTGCAGCCTCCGGCAAAATTCCCGATACTGCGCATCATTAAGATCGCCATGTCGCGCATTTTCTGGAATGTATGATCAGATAAGGTCATTGCCGGTGCAACTGTAATCGAATCTCCGGTATGAATGCCCATCGGATCCATGTTTTCGATCGAACAGATGATGACGACATTGTCGTTTTTATCGCGTAACAATTCGAGTTCGTATTCTTTCCAACCGATTAGCGCTTTGTCGATCAGCACTTCGTGGATGGGCGACATTTCGAGTCCGTAGGTCAGTTTTTCGTCGAATTCTTCTTTGGTGTGGACGAATGCTGCCCCGGTTCCGCCGAGTGTAAATGACGGACGAATTACCAATGGGAATCCGAATTCCTGTGCAATTTCTTTTCCTTTTAAGAAGGAAGTTGCTGTTTTTGCAGGCGCAGCAGGAATTCCGATGCGTTCGAGCAATTGTTTGAACTGTTCGCGGTCTTCGGTAATGTTGATCGCATTGATATCGACACCAATCAATCGAACACCGAAATCTTCCCAGATGCCTTTTTCTTCGGCTTCGAGACAAAGATTTAAGGCAGTTTGTCCGCCCATTGTTGGCAGCACCGCATCGATTTGTGGGTGTTCCTTTAAGATTTTTACGATCGATTTGGTCGTCAGCGGTAATAAATACACATGATCGGCCATGGATGGATCGGTCATGATGGTTGCGGGATTCGAGTTGATCAGGATTACTTCGATGCCTTCTTCGCGGATCGAGCGCGCCGATTGCGAGCCGGCATAATCGAATTCGCAGGCTTGTCCGATGACGATTGGCCCGGAACCTATAATTAAAACCGATTTGATGGAATTGTCTTTTGGCATTGTAGTTAGTTGTATTAGTAGTCGAAAGTTTGAAAGTCAAAAGTCAAAAGTCGAAAGTCGGAACTTTGTTTTGAAACCGGATGCCCTAGCCCCGATTGCAGCGGTATCCTTGCCGGAACGCCAGTGAAGGCAAGATATAGCGGAAAGCGGGAAACAGCTCCTAGTAATCTGCGCCAAGACTTTTCGCCTTTGGACTTTGGACTTTGGACTAAGTGAAGCGACAAGGTATAAAAAAAGGCGGTACTAATAAAAGTAACGCCTCGTTTAATGCCTGATTCAAACATTATTTTTTATGTCTTGGTTCTGAAGATACAGTCAGTTTGTGACGGCCTTTTGCACGACGACGCGCCAAAACTTTTCTTCCATTTGCAGAAGCCATTCTGTCCATAAATCCGTGTTTATTTCTTCTTTTTCTTTTCGATGGTTGAAACGTTCTTTTGCTCATTGCTTTGTATCTTTAAAATCTTATTTAGTGTCTTTCATTTTGGAATCAAAGCCGTTGCCTTAAAACCGAGTGCAAATATACAAAGTCTTTTTTTTCTGGCAAGCAGTTTTGTAAAAATATTTTCAATTCCTTTTACTATCTTTGCGGCTGCTAAAATAACACTATTATGTTTCACAGAAATATTAAATTGGTCCTTGCCGGACTGATTATTATTGCCGGAATTTGGCAGATCACAGAAAATTACATTGGAAACGGAATTTTCCTGATTTTACTGTCTGCGATCCCAATTTTCCTGTATTTTAAAAATGAATTTATTCTTTTGGCATTCCTGAAACTCAGAAAACAGGATTTCGAAGGCGCGAAAAAGTGGCTGGCTTACATTAAAAATCCGGAAACGGCTTTGGTACAAAAACAACAAGGTTACTTTAATTACCTGCACGGAATTATGCTTTCGCAGACCAATTTAACGCAGGCGGAAAAATACTTCAAAAAAGCGATTGCGCTTGGATTGTCAATGGACATGGACCTGGCGGTCGCAAAATTAAATCTTGCCGGCGTGGCGATGTCGCGCAGAAGAAAACTCGAAGCGACCAATTTGCTGAATGAAGCCAAAAAACTCGACAAGCAAAACATGCTGGCCGATCAGATCAAATTGATGAAAGACCAGATGAAGAAAATATAATTTCTTCGTGTTCAAACATAAAACCATCCAAACGGATGGTTTTTTTTTGGAAAAACATCGACGAACGGCATCTTTGTATTATTTAATTTGTTAAATTTGAAGGTATTAATCATAATATCAAATGCTTATGAGATTAATAATACTTCTGACATTTTGCTTTTTTACCGCTCAGAATTTTTCCGCACAGGAAAAAGTGGTTTATTTTTCTGAAGCCATCAAAAGCAATATCAAAAAATACAATTGCAAAAGCGATCTTGAATTTGAAAAGGGAAACATTGAAGAAGGCCGCGCGCTTTTTGATTCTTTGGTTCAGCATATTTTGGTTGGTTCCCGTTTCGATGATTACTCCTTTAAAAGCGTCAACAGCAGAAAAGTGAAACTCAGCAAAATGGGAAAACCGGTTTTCATCATTACCTATGCCTCGTGGTGTGTTATCAGCAAAGGCGAAATTCCGGCATTGAACAAATTGGCTAAAAAATACGAAAAAGACCTTCAGGTCATTGTTGTTTTCTGGGATACGAAAAATGACATCAAAAAAATTGCACGCCAATTCAACGGCAGCATCAAAGTATGTTATGCGAATGAATCGTATCGAAATGACGCCGCCGTCGTTTCTACTTTAAAACACACTTTGGGATTTCCTACTTCTTACTTCCTCAACACTGCGCTTGAAGTGGTCGACATCAAACGTGGTGGCATGCAAATTCCGCGTAAAACCGCATTTAAAAAAGCAGTGGAAATGAATTATAATGTATTCAACGAACGGCTGATCGGTTTTCTTTCCAAAGAAGAAGCCTTGCGGGAAAAGCAACTCGCAAACATAGAATAACAAAAAAGCGCTAGAATGTCCGGCGCTTTTTTCATTTTAATATCCGCTTAACGGAATCTCAATCTGGTATTTTTTTCGTGTTGGGTTCAGCAGTTTTTTATCGCGTAGCCACGGATTGTGGATTTTCAGGATTTTGTAATTGATGCCTTGCTGTTTGGCGAAATCGGCCAAATCGGTAATTGACGAATCGATGTCGATTTTGCGTGTTGGTAAATTTTGGTACAATTCTTCCGGCGCGATGATGAAACCGTATTTGTCCGGGCTTTTCATGATTTCTTTCAATGCCAATATCCTGAATACGTAACGTGACGTTTCTTCGGTCAACAAAAGATCGTAATAATCGGTGACTTTTTGCATTTCGATTTGTTTGTTGACACCAGTAATTCCGCCGTTGTAAGAAGCAGCGGCAAGTGTCCAGTTTCCAAATCTGATCTTGGCGTCGAGTAAATATTTGCAGGCTGCTTCAGTAGATTTCTCCAAATGGTAACGTTCGTCGACAACATCATTGACTTCCATTCCTTTCTCTTTGGCTGTAGCCGGCATAAATTGCCACACGCCACGAGCTCCGGCAGGAGAAACCGCATTTACGAGTCCGCTTTCTATAACGGCCAAATATTTAAAATCATCCGGAACACCGTATTTTGCTAAAATGGGTTCGATCACAGGAAATGCGCGATTTGCCCTTTTAATAATCAATAAAGTCGTTGCGTCAAGATTGGCATTCACTAATAATTCCCTTTCAAAACGTTCTTTGACATCTGAAATATTCAACGGCGCTTTTTCGCCTGCAAAATCAACACTAACAGGCATGTAACGCGCTGTAGTTTCGTGTGTAATTTCGTTTTTCTTTTCGTAAGAAGTGCCAAAAACCAGTATGCCGCTTGCAACGACTACCGACGAGATCAATATTGTTTTTTTTACCAAGTTCATTTTCTTTTTCTTTTAAATAGGTTTCGTAAACATACAAAAAATCAATTTTTGCCTGCAGCTTCCTGTAAAATAATTTGCGGCAAATTTTCATTCAGCCAGCGAAATTTATTCAGGATCATAATGTGTGTTCCGCCTTTAACAACGATACAATTTTTAATATATTTCATCGGGAAAATTTCATCCGCATCGCCGTGGATGTGAACGACGTTTTCGTCAATTTTAGTCCGGTTCCACAAAATAACCTGTTCGATCGCCCAATCCAGATAACGCTTGTCGCGAACCGACATGAATTTCTCATATAATTTGAGTCTTTGATTGATTTTATGCCCGAACGAAATTTTAGCCAGTCGTTCAATATTGCCCATCAAATTCGACGGAAACAATTTATAAGCCTTTGTCGCTTTGGTAAATTTCATGCGTCTTGGAAATTCCTGCGAACTGCGGACACTAGAAATGATAATTACTTTTCGGGGTTCGACAAATTGTGCCATTTCCTGAACGAGGATTCCGCCGAAAGAAACGCCAATCAAAACCGGGTTTCTATGCCTGATATTTCCTGAAATCCGTTTGGCGTAATCTTGAAGCGATTCATTTGGCAACGGAATTTCCCATTCTAAAAAGAACATTTTGAAAGTATCTTCCGGCAGCAAAATCCGCTCAAAAATGGTCGGACTCGCAGCAAGTCCCGGCATGAAATAAACTGGAATTTTCTCCATCTGTTTTAACGAATTGATAACAGCGCGACGGCTATATAGTTGCGAAATTTGTATAAAAATAATTTTTTCACCTGAAACATTCCGGTTTACATCTTTATTTTATCAATAAATTATGACCACAAAATATTTCCCTTGACAGGTTGGCAGCACGCAAACAAATCCCAGCAACACTTAAAAAATAATTTTGCTGTAACTCCACTTTTTCCCTGAGAAATAAAACGTTGCGCCGAGATATGACCAGAAATCATTTGATTCCGAGCATAAAATCAATACCTTTGCAAATGGAATTTACTTACACTTTTATTTAAGGCAAAATAAAAACTGACAATAAGATTTTACGCCAAAAAGACGCAATTGAATTGTCAATTGCGACGAATTTGAAATCAAAGTCAATTCAGCACATCGAATTACCGATGAAGCACAACTAATTTTATGGAAGAAACAATCACAATGGAAATCAAAGACAATACTTTCTCAAGACAATTTGAAACTTTTACTGATGGTAAAATGATTTCGGTGGAATATTCTTTTCAGGAGAAAAAAATCTTTCTGACCAAGATCATTGTTCCGGAAAACTTTACCGACGAAGAATTTATTACCGATTTGCTCAAAAACATCATGGCGATCGCAATAGAACGGAAATTAAAAGTAGTTCCGGTTTTGCCTAAAATCGCTGCTTTTTTCAGAAAAAATCCGGTTTACAAAGAACTCCTTCCTCCCGGAATTAAACTATAATCACTCAGGCCGTTTCATTGCAGAAACGGCTTTTTTGTTTGTCGGAAACATTTTTATACCTTTAGCGGATGGGTTCCGAAAACATCAATTCCCGCATCATCCATTTTTTCGAAAACATCGAGAAATACTATGGTTGTCCCACAGAAATCACTGCAGGATTGTATTCCAAAGCCGAAGATTTCGACATCAATTTTACAACATGGAATTTATCTGAATTCATATTGGTTCGCTCCGCATATCGAAACAATGGCGCGCGACTTATGATGGAAGGCGAAAAAATGTACCACGAAATTTCCGCAAAACTCATTATTGATTTTAAGCAACCCGGCAGAAATACGTACGAATTTGTCGAACAATACAGCGACACCGTGTTCAGGATCACCAAAATCAAGTTTCATTCGAAGTATTGATTTCGACGCAAAAAAAAATAAAAAAGGCATAAGTTTCATTTTCGAACTTATGCCTTTTACCCTTATAAACTATTATTTTTAAACCAATACCGCTGAAAATTCCATTCTCACAGCGCCGTCGTCATCGATTTTCGTCAGTACGATATCGTGTAACGTATTCACCAATTCAGGGTTCCAGGGCGTTTTGACTTTGACATAATTTTCAGTGAATCCGTGAATGTAACCTTCTTTGTTTTCGCTTTCAAACAACACAGATCTTGATGTTCCAAGTTGGCTTTCATAAAAAGCACGGCGTTTTTTTACAGACAAACCGCGGAGCATTTTGCTGCGTTTCGCACGAACATTGGCCGGAACTTCTCCTGGCATCGACGCCGCTTCCGTATTGTCGCGTTCAGAATAGGTAAAAACGTGCAAATATGAAATATCCATTTCATTCAGGAAATTATACGTTTCCAGGAAATGCTCGTCTGTTTCACCGGGAAATCCAACGATCACATCCACGCCAATACACGCGTGCGGCATGACTTCCCTGATTTTCGAAACCCTTTCTGTGTAGACTTCGCGCAAATAACGGCGTTTCATTTTTTTCAGGATATCGTTGCTTCCTGACTGTAACGGAATGTGGAAATGCGGCACAAAAGTCCGGCTTTTCGATACAAATTCGATGGTTTCATTTTTCAGCAAATTGGGTTCGATGGACGAAATCCGCAATCGTTCTATACCTTCGACTTTGTCCAGTTCCTGAACGAGCTCGAGAAAAGTATGCTCGTGTTTTTTATTGCCAAATTCGCCTTTTCCATAATCGCCAATATTGACACCGGTAAGAACGATTTCCCTGATATTTTGCTGCGAAATTTCTTTTGCGTTCTGCAGTACGTTTTCCAATGAATCGCTTCGTGAAATCCCGCGCGCTAAAGGAATCGTGCAATACGTACACTTATAATCGCAACCGTCCTGAACTTTTAAAAACGCGCGCGTCCGGTCGCCAATCGAATAACTTCCGACATAAAAATCAGCTTCGGAAATTTCGCAAGAATGCACCTCGCCCATGTCGTTTTTCGACAAATCGTTGATGTAATCGGTAATTTTAAATTTTTCCGTAGCGCCCAAAACCAAATCCACGCCATCAACATCAGCAAGTTCTTCAGGCTTCAGCTGCGCATAACAGCCAACCGCCGCGACAAAAGCATTGTTGTTGAGTTTCATCGCTTTTTTTACGACTTGCTTAAACTGCTTGTCGGCATTTTCAGTCACCGAACAAGTGTTGATCACATAAATGTCGGCCACTTCCTCAAAATCCACACGATCAAAACCTTCGTCCTGAAAACTGCGTGCAATTGTTGATGTTTCCGAAAAATTCAGTTTGCATCCGAGCGTGTAAAAAGCAACTTTTTTTCTTTCCATTTTATTTGGGCGTTTCCTGCGGCCGGGCTTTTCACTGCAATCTTTATTTTTGGAACTTATTTTGCTAACCGAAAAATTTTCAAAAAATAAAGGATTTCCGTTGCAATCCCTAACGCAAATCTGTCTTTCAAAAGTACATTCATCTTTAAAAAGAGGCTGCAAATTTACGCACAATTATCGGTTTTGGGAAATGCTGGTTGCAATTTTTAATATTGTCTTTTTCAAACGGTTAGCGCTTCTTAAAAATCTGAAAGTAAAATCTAAAACATTAAAGGTTTGCTAAAGTTTTTGGAATGCTTTTTTAATCGCTGTAAATTAGGGCTGTAACACTAACAACACGATTATGAAAACGAATTATTTTTTAGTTGCAGTACTGCTTTTAACAGCGGTTGCAACACAGGCACAAAAGAGAATCAGCAACAGCGAACTCCCGAAAGAAGCGACAACTTTCCTTGAAAAACATTTTAAAAACAATGCCATCGACCATGCGAAAAAAGACAGCGAACACGGCGAAAAAGGTTTCGAGGTCATCTTAGCCGACGGAACAGAAGTCGAATTCTACAAAGATGGCCAATGGCGGGAAGTGGATGGAAACGACAAACCGATCCCAACAGCTTTTATCGCAGCATCGATCACCGATTATGTCAAAAAGAATTATCCAAATGAAAAAATCACCCACATCGACAAAGGACACAAAGACATCGATGTAGATTTGACTGGCAAAATCGATCTTGAATTTGACAAAAACGGTAAATTCCTGAAAGTTGATTAACGAACTCTGAGAGTTTTAACAGCATAAAGGTTTCTTAAATGTGTAAAAATTCAATTCCTTTTACTACTTTTAAAACCTCAATTAATTAACCCAAAACTTATGAAAACTGTTCTCGCCGCTTTAATTATGGCATTTACTTTCTCTGTATCTGCGCAGGAAAAAAAAATAAAACCAACCGATTTGCCACTGGATGCGCTTGAGTTTATCGCAACTTATTACAGCAAAGAAACCGTAACAGTTGCAAAACAAAACACCAAAGACGGAAATACTTCCTACGAAGCCGTGCTTACAGACAAAACAGAAATCGAGTTTACAAGCGAAGGAAGCTGGAGAGAAGTCGACGGAAAAGGAAAAGCAATCGCAGCAGGATTTATTCCGAAGCCTTTTATGGAGTATGTTCAGAAAAACTATCCTAAGCAAAATATTACCAAAATTGACAAACGGGCCGATGAAATAGAAGTCGATGTTGAGAATGGAAAAGAATTGATTTTCAGCATTCACGGAAAATTCGTCCGGGTAAACAAATAAAAAAAACTTCTTTTTAATAAAAAAGTCCGGTTGAAATTTCAACCGGACTTTTTATTTTTATTCTTTGCGCCACTTTTTGGTTTCTTCAAAAACATGCTCTAAAATACGCGCTTCTTTTTCGTCGAATTCGACATTTCGTCTGGACATTACAATTCTTGCAGTTTCAAAAGCTTTTTTGGTAATGTAAGTCGTAAATCCCGAAGCGCCGCCCCAGGAGAAACTCGGTACAAAATTCCTTGGAAATCCGCTTCCGAAAATATTGGTACTCACACCAACAACGGTTCCCGTGTTAAACATCGTATTGATGCCGGCTTTGCTATGGTCGCCCATCATCAATCCGCAGAATTGCAGGCCGGTTTTTTCAAATCCGCCGGTTTCATAACTCCATAATTTCACTTCATCGTAATTGTTTTTAAGATTCGAATTGTTGGTATCGGCACCCAAATTACACCATTCT
>Ga0247815_10000047_pt1 | contig 93727 bp, 64 predicted proteins | sample UWRJL194509B1_FD_181014 | JGI IMG/M metagenome (GOLD analysis project Ga0247815, IMG submission 181014) | Plant litter microbial communities from Arlington Agricultural Research Station in Wisconsin, United States - UWRJ-L194-509B-1 | ecosystem: Environmental > Terrestrial > Plant litter >... | reverse complement strand
GCCAATTGCCAAAGAACTGGCTTCAAACGGTGTAAATTGTCATTATTTCAGGTTCGAAAAAGGAGATCCTAATTTATCGGCAGAACGTTCGTATCAGCTAGATCTTGGTATGGAATGGCAGGAAAACAAATGGTCGGTGCAACTGAGTCCGTTTTTTAATTATTTCCCCAATTATATTTATCTGAACCCTACTTCGCAACATGATATTTATTACGGTGCCGGCAATCAGGTTTTCGAATATGAGCAAAGCAAAGTCATGCGTTATGGAGGTGAATTGCAGACGCGTTATCAGTTCCTGAAAAATTTAAGCGGCGAAATTCTGGCCGAATATCTTTATTCTGAGCAATTATCTGGGAGCAAAAAAGGCTATACGCTTCCCTTTTCTCCGCCGGCTTCGGTTTTATTTGGGATGACGTACAATCCGGAAATCAAAAATTTGAAAGACACTTATTTCTCGCTTGATTATCGGTATACGGCTCAGCAAAATCAAATCGTTCCACCCGAAAGAAAAACTGCAGCCAGCAACGTGTTCAATCTCGCGATGGGAACCAAAGCAAAAGCAGGACAACAGGATTTTATTATTAGCCTTCAGGTTCAGAATTTATTCAATACAAAATACCTCAATCATACCAGTTTTTACAGGTTGATCGAACTTCCTGAAGCCAGCAGAAACATTATTCTATCGGTTAAAATTCCTTTTTTAATACATAAATCAATTTAATATGAATTCAATTAACAAACCCCAATTCCTTATGAAAAAAACAAAATTATTTCTGCTGTTTTTTGTTATCGCCGCCGGATTTACGGCCTGTAACAACGACAATGACGACAACAACGAAGTTTCGAAACCAACAGCCACCAACGTTGAAATTGGAACTGGCAATAACAAAAAAGCCTTAATTGGCCGTGATTTCCATTTTAATGCCGATGTACTTGCCGGAGACAAAATCGCCGATGTCCAAATTAAAATACTTCCGAAAAAAGGAGAAACCTATACCAAAGACTGGAAGTTCGAATTGTCGTTTGCAGAATACAAAGGCGCTAAAAATACCAATGTGCACAAACATTTCAATATTCCTGCAGACGCTCCCGAAGGTAAATTCGATTTCTCGTTTATTGTTCTGGACGAAAACGGATCGCAACTCGAAATCAAAGAAGAAGTTACCATTACAGATCCTGCCAATATGCCCGCTGATCCGCTAATTGGCCGTGATATGCTTTCGCGCAATGACGATCTTATTTATTATATGGAAACCTGGGTAGAACCGGAATTGATCTTCAAAAAGAATGATAAGATTACGGCGCATGCACAAGTAAGCCAGATTATGGGAGACGGAACATTATATTCGGTTTTGATCAAAAAGAGCCTGAATTACCATCCTGAAAGTATTGATAATCTTGATTTCAAAAAAGTTATAGTGATCTCAAAAGTAGAACATAAAGGACTTCCGGCAGCTTCAAAAATTGCTACACTGCAAAAGATCAATGATGCTTGGGGCGGCGAAAGTATCGTTGTTGGCGCTGATAAAGATGCCGAAGGAAATCCAACCACGGCAGACAAATCCTGGCAATCCGGGCAATACAATTGGGTTATTCTTTACAAAAACACCTCTTATAATTTGAGTGTTTACAAATCAATGCCTGTTACCATCAATTTTTAATCTACACATTTTTTAAAACCTAAATTAATTTAAACACGTTTTACCATGAAAAACAATTATTTCAAACTCCTTTTCTTATTTGCTTTATCCATTTTTGCTGTCTCTTGTAGCAATGACGATGACAATACCACCGAAACTCCCGAAAAAACACTGGCCGAATATAAATATTTGAGAATTTTACTTTCTGATGAAAAAACAACCGCTATAACATTAGTAAATCCGATTGATGCGACGATCACTTCTTTTAATGCAAAATTTGCAAAATCGGCACTTTATACTACAGAATCAGGAAGATATGCCGGAATTGTACACAGAGCAGACAATACCGTTGAAACTTTTGACAGCGGATTCGAAAGCCATGGAGATCATGTTGATGTAGACGGAAATCCGAAATTTGGTGCTTTAACAGGACAATCACTTTTACCAACGCACTTTAAAAGTAAAATTGGAGAATTACTGACTTTCAACGATGGGGACGGAACTTTATCGGTAGCCAAAGAATCGGAGATTAATACTGCCGGAGCTAAATTCAAAACCATAAATGCAGGTTTATTGGCACATCACGGTGCTATGGCGACTTTCTCAAACGGAACTTACGCTATTACTCAAAAAGACAATTCGGTTGCGGGAACATTACCGGAAAAAGTAAAAATTATCGATAATACCGGAAAAACGCTTTTCGAATCTACTGTTGCAACAAAAGGAATCCACGGAAATGCTTCTGACGGAACTTACGCTGTTTTTGGTTCTGCAAGCGGAGTTCTTGTAGTAGAAAGTTCAGGAAAACAAAAACTAATTGCACTTCCTGAAGATTTTGGAACAGCATGGTTTGGAACCATTTTAGAAACTAAAGCCAAAGGAAAATTCATAGGTTATACTGCTGCAAAAGGCGCTTATTTAATTGATGTTGCAGCCGGAACCATAAAACCAATTTTGCAAAGCACCAACATTATGCAATGTAAAGTAAGTTACAACAACAGCAAATTAGGAATTCTATTGTTTTCGGGTGAATTCAAATTATTCAACTTAACGAGTTTGCAGGTTGAAAAAGAGGCAAAAATAATTCCGGAAACGGCGAGCGATGCCACATCAAAACCACAAATTCAGTTAACAGAGAATTTTGCGTACATCACTTCTCCAAGCACGGGAGAATTGTTTCAGTTGAACTTGTCGAATATGTCAATTGCTAAGAAAATCAAGGTTTCGAATACGCCTTATACCATTACTATTTTAGGTTTTGAAAATAGTAAAAGCCATTAGGTTTTTATTTTTTTAGTTTGAAAGAGACTGTCTGTAAAAGGGCAGTCTTTTTTTTAGGAGCTAATCCCGCTATCCGTTCCAATCTTTTGTTCCGAACCCCGGAACAAAAGGATTTCCACTTCTATCGGGGCTAGGACAATCATTTTCATAACAATATTATCTTATAGTTTGTCATCTTGGAACGAGGGATCCTCGCAAGAAACTGACACAAGGTTTATCTACCATGTCGAGCTACTAACGGAGATCCCTCGTTCCTCGGGATGACAAAAATGAGCATAGATCTTTGTCAAAATTTTAAACTTTGGCAAAGTTATAACGTACTGTTTGTCATCTCGACGCAGGAGAGATCACACACGGAACTCGACAAAGATTGTTGATTTTCTTTGCGGCATTTCTTCTGTGATCTCTTCTCCGTCGAGAGATGACAAGATTCTGGTGACATTTTTTTGTCGAGTTATTTGCGGGGATCCCTCGTTTCTCGGGATGACAAAAATGCGATGATCAACTTTGACAAAGATGCCACACATTAAAAAAAACCAGCGAAAACCCGTAAAACCCGTAAAATCCGTGGGCCAAAAATTGCCACAAAAAAAAGGCTGTCTAAACAAACAGCCTTCACTTTTATGATTCGCAACTACTACACGTTACCAAACTCGTAACTAATTCTTTAGATACACTTTGGCTGCGTTGGTAATACAAGCTTTTGATTCCTAATTGCCATGCTTCGATCAGTAAACGGTTTACTTCTTTAATTGGTAAATCCGAAGGGATATTCAAGTTGATGCTTTGCCCCTGATCTACATATTTCTGACGGATAGAGGCTTGTTGTACAATCTCTAACTGACTGATTTCTTTAAAGGTTTTAAAGACATCTTTCTCTAATTGACTCAACTGACTCATATGCTGAACGCTTCCGCCATTTAGCATGATTTCTCTCCAAACTTCTTCGTTATCAAGACCTTTTTCTTCTAATAATGTTTTTAGGTATTTGTTCTTACGCATAAAATTACCTTTGCTCAAACCAGCTTTATAATAATTGCTGCTAAAAGGCTCAATTCCTGGCGAAGTTTGTCCTAAAATAGCCGATGATGAAGTTGTTGGAGCAATTGCCATGGTTGTGGTATTACGTCTTCCGTATCCTTTTAGCAATTCCGGCTCACCGTAAATACGGGCTAAATCCTGAGTCGCTTTATCGGCTTTATCACTGATATGTTTGAAAATTTCTGTGGTTTTCATTTTGGCTTCAAGACCTTCAAACGGAATCATATTTTTTTGTAAATACGAATGCCATCCTAAAACTCCTAATCCCAATGCGCGGTGTCTTTTTGCAAAACGATTCGCTGCTGCCAGATAATAGTTACCTTCGGTTTTTTCGATAAATTCCTGTAAAACAGCATCAAGGAAAAAGATCGCCAGTTTTACTGCTTCAGTATCTTTCCATTCTTCGTAAAGTTCTAAATTCATTGACGAAAGGCAGCAAATAAACGATTCATCAAAGCTTGATGGCAACATGATTTCGCTACACAAATTACTCGCGTTTATACGCAGGTTTTTGTCTTTATAAACTTGCGGTTTGTTCTTGTTTACGTTGTCGCTAAAAAAGATATAAGGCAATCCTTTTTGCTGACGGCTTTCGAGAACTTTTGCCCAAACTTGTCTTTTATCTGCATCGCCATCAATCATTTCCTGCATCCAGTAATCGGGCACGCAAATTCCGGTAAACAAGTTCTGGATTGGATTTCCGATGCTTTTTATTTTCAAAAACTCTTCGATATCCGGGTGATCTACGTCTAAATATGCTGCAAATGCACCTCGGCGAACGCCACCTTGCGAAATGGTATCCATTGTCGTATCAAAAAGTTTCATGAAACTTACCGCTCCACTACTCTTTCCGTTATCGGTTACGGCGCTTCCTCTTTCGCGCAATTCTCCAAAATATCCGGATGTTCCTCCACCAATTTTGGTTTGCATGATTACTTCACCCAATTTATGTGTAATTCCTTCGATTTCATCGGGAACGTGAACATTAAAACAAGAAATTGGCAAACCGCGTTCTGTTCCCATATTGGCCCAAACCGGTGAACTAATACTCATCCAGCCGCGTTCGATCATTTCTACAAAAGACTCTTTTAATTCGGGTTTGTACAATCTTTTTGCTGCAGCGGTACAAATTCTGTCAATTGCACCTTCTACAGTTTCACCTTTTAAAAGATATCCACGATTTAAAATTTGCTCACTTTCAGAGTTTTTCCACCACATTTTATTGTCTGCTTCGCTTAGCGGAGCACTGTTTCCTGAGATTGTATCTATTGTATTCATAATTGTAATTTGCTGTTTTAGAAAAGGTCGTTTGCCGTAATACTTTTGTCGTGTTTGGTATATTCTACAGGTCTTTTCGCAAAGAAATCATCCAGACTGTTAGCAAAAACTTCTTCTTCGAACCATGCCATGGCTTTATAATCCTCGGCAGGAACATTAAATATTGTTGGAATATTGATTTGAGTCAGACTTTCGTCTAATCTAAATTTCATGAAGTTTACCAAATCTGCTTTTTTGATTGTTTCGATTTCACCATCTTCAAAAATCCAGTCTAATATATCTGCTTCTACGTTAATCGAATCTTTAACTGTTTCTCTAATAAGCGTTAAAGTTTCTTCATCGAAATAATCCGGGAATTCCTCGCGTATTTTGTTTACAATATAAATTCCGCCATTGGCATGAATTTGTTCGTCGATAGAAGTCCATGCGATAATGTTACTCACATTTTTCATATATCCTTTAAATCTTGTAAACGATAATAAAATCGCAAACTGACTAAAAAGTGATACATTTTCGATCAGAATACTGAACAATATCAATGAAACTACATACTTTTTATTGTCCTGCGATTTGGTATCTTTTAATACATTCGAAAGATAATCGACACGTTTGCGGATTACCGGAATCTCCATCAGTTTTTCGAATTCATCATTATAACCTAAAACTTCCAAAAGACGTGAATAAGCCTCAGAATGCCTGAATTCACATTCGGCGAAAGTACTTCCTAATCCGTTGAATTCCGGTTTTGGAAAATGCTCGTAAATGTTACCCCAAAAACTTTTTACTGCTACTTCTATTTGTGCAATAGCCAATAAACTGTTTTTGATGGCTGTTTTTTCGGCTGCATTCAAATGCGAATGAAAATCCTGAGTATCAGCAGTAAAATCGACTTCGGTATGAACCCAATACGCTTTATTTATAGCTTCTGTAAATTGCAATACCTCCGGATACTCAAAAGGTTTATAATTGATTCTTTTATCGAAAATAGACATATGTATAGTATTAAATGGTGACTTATTTAAAATAAAAATGATTCGTTTATTGGGGGATTTCAACGACATTTCTATACTTACAAAATTAACCCACAGTTCTTCTTTCGACCACCTTTTGATGTTAAAAATCTATCCAATTATCAACAGCTTCAGGCTCCTTAAAATTGATGTAAAATTTACTTTTTATCAACAGCATCATAATAATCCGTAACACCCGAAACATCAGCTATTTAAAATAAATCTAAATAGAGTTATCAACATAAAAAACTGCTTCAATATCACTTTCAAAAAAAACAGTTATCAACAACCCACTTTAAAAAAGTAGTCTTTTTAATACATAAACAAGGTTTGCTAAAAAATAATTCTGTCTCGATAACTCATTTTTGTTACTGTGCTTTTTGGTCTAATAATTGGTTATTTCACAACTTCAAAAAATAAATAACTAACTGATTATAAATATTTTAAATTTTAATTTTAATAAATTATTGATTTTGAAAGTTTTATCGAAAATTTAAAAATCGTGCCTATTTATCGCATTATTTTAAAGAAAAGAATCAATACTTAAAACTTACCGTAATTTTGTACTCTTAAAATACATATCATGATTATTAGAAAAGCAACTATTGAAGATTCTGACTCTATTGCCAAATATTTATTACTGGCAATGGAAGAAATCATTTATAAATTCATTGGCGAAAATGATCCTAAAACAGCCTATTATTTTCTGCTTCATTTTGTTGAATATGAAAGCAATCAATATTCTTATCAGAATTGTTTTGTGGCTGAAGAAAACGATGAAATTGTAGGAGCTGTTGCTGTTTATGATGGAGCAAAATTACAGGAACTTCGAAAACCGGTTGTTGATTATGTTCGTCTTAATTTCAATCCTGATTTTAGTCCGGAAAATGAAACACAAAGCGGGGAATTTTATATTGACGCGTTAGGCGTAAGTCCAAATCATCAGGGAAAAGGAATTGGTTCTCAATTATTACAGTTTTTGATTGAAGAATTTGTGACCAAAAATAAACAGACTTTAGGTTTATTGGTTGAAGAAGGAAATCCGGGTGCGAAGAAATTATATCTTAAATTAGGGTTTAAGGTTGTTGGAGTGAAAACTTTGGTGGGAAAAACTTTGGAACATCTTCAGATTTCTTAATTTTTGTTTCAGGTTTCAGGTTTCAGGTTTCAGGTTTCAGGTTTGAAATGAGAATAGAAGTACTTAACGATTTTACCGCAATCCCGATAGCTATCGGGAGCTAAGATTTACGCAAAGTTCGCAAAGTTTAAGGATAAAGCTTTGCGAACTTTGCGTTTTTATAGAAAACCTTGCTTAATAAAAAACTTTGCGCTCTTTGCGGTTAAATTATAAAGTACTTCCCTCTTAACAAGATTTTTACTAAACGACTACCCGAAATATGTGTTAAGATTTCATAACTCAAAGTGTATCAGTCAAAAAGTTTTATATTTGCACACGAAAAAAATTTATTACCCTATTGCAATTAAGGAGTTCGATGCTCCTTAATTTTTTTTATTACACTTTGAAATTTACTTTAAAAAATACTTTTTCCAGCAGGAACTTCTTCATTTTAGGAATCATTTTCGTTTTTCTTACTTTGCTTTCTATTTATATCCTGAGTGGTTTGATGACTGAGGTTACTGAAAAATCAAATGCAGAAAGTTCACAGCGTAGTTTTGTAAAAAAACAGGAAGTGATTGCGCAGGAATTGTCACGCTTCTTGGAATCTAAAAATGAACTGAAACGAATTGTAGATATAAGCAATGCCAAAAATTTATCTGATAATTTAAAGGTTCTAAGTAACATTCATGCCAATGATAGTCTGGTAAAAAACAACTGGTTTCAGATCGACAATCAAAAAATAGAATTTACAATTTCTAAAAACGATTCCCATCTCGAAATTGCTATAAAAGAGTTTGTTGCTAAAAACAGGAACCTCTCACAATCTAATAGTATTGTCGAAGATGGTGGCCACTTTTTTTGGCGTATTTATTACAGATATACTGTTGTAAATGGCACTGTAGTTAGATACGGATATGATATCGATTTGAAATCGCTTCAGACTTATTTCTCAACAATTGATCAAAAAGCGCCTAATTATGCTTTTGTGTTTGATAAAAAAGGAACGATTATTTATCATCCTGAAATAAAATTACTCAAAGAGAACATTTTTAAGCTAACGAATATCGCGCCTCAGGATACTACTTTTTCTAAAAGAGAGGATTTTAGCAAGAGAATTGCCCCATCAGAATATTTGCTTTTAGATATTGTACGCTATACCAAACGCCTGAATGTAAAAGGAACAAATTGGTATATAGCTGTAAATTTTCCGAGAGAAATTTCTAATGAAGATGTAAATGCGGTAAAAAAATATGCGTATCTCATTTATATTATTACTACGGCTATTTTAATTGTATTCTTTTATTTGTTTACCATTTTTACGCGCAGAACTTTTCAGGAAAAAGAAATCTTGTCGCAGGAAAAAAACAAGTTGCTGCTAGAGAACGAAATGATTAATAAGGAGAAAGCTCTGATTCAGTTACAACAATTAAAGGAGCAGATTAATCCGCACTTTTTGTTCAATTCACTGAATTCGCTTTATATGCTAATTGAAAGCAATACCGGAGTAGCACGAAAGTTTACATTAAACCTTTCTAAAATTTACAGATACCTTATTAATCCGCCACTCAATAATATTGTTACGGTGCAGGAAGAATTGCTTTTTATCGAAAAATATATCTTTTTGCAGCAAACCCGTTTTACTGAGGAATTCGTCTTTACAATTACAATTGAAGATGAAAGCTTTCTGGCAAAAAAAGTGCCTTATCTGGCTTTTCAGATTGCTGTAGAAAATGCAATCAAGCATAATATTGCTTCTGAAGAAACTCCTTTACAAATCACAATTAACATTAACGAAAACGTTGTAATTATTACCAATAATTTAAACGAAAAGCAAAACTTCGGGAAAGAATCTAAGTTTGGTCACAAATACTTAGAAAGTATTTATAAATACTATGGTAAGAACGATTTTAAAGCCTTCAAAAAAGACGGCGATTTTACTTGCATTTTACCTTTAATTGGATAAAAAAAAACATTCACTCCCGAAAAAAAGCCACTCACTCCATTTTGCTTTTTTTAACGTAATTCATGCAATATTTTTAGCCAAAAATTAACCTAAACTTAACTTTCTATGAGAGAAAAGGCATTGTTGAGAAGTCTAAAAAATATCGCTTTGGTGGTATTGGTACTGAATACTAGTACTATGATTGCTCAAAAAAAGAACAAAAAGAATAAAGAAGACAAAACAGAACAAGTTAAGGATTCATTAAAAAATGCGAAAGGGCAAAAATATGATGACCTTATTAAAAAAGGTACATTCAAAAAAGGTCTTTTCAACACTATTCAGGTAAAAACAGATCTTTATCTGGAGATCAACGATTCACTTTTTCAAAGAGAATTCTTAGTCGTTAATAAAATTTCAAATGTTCCTTTACCTGTTAATGATGCAGGTTTAAACAGAGGAATGAATTACGAGAATAAAATTATCACGTTTCATAAAGATTTGGTTGCCAAAAAAGTTTGGGTAAAATCATCTGTACCAAAAGTTTCATCGCCGGTTGGAGACGCTATTACAGCATCTGTAAACAGCAATTTCTCAGAATCGATTATCGAAGTTTTTGATATCGAAACTAAAAACAACGATTCGACATCGGTAGTAATAAAAGCGAATAAGGTTTTTGACGGAAAGCAAAAAAGTTTTAATGATGTTTTAAGCAATATTGGTTTTGGAGGATCTGTAAAATCTGAACTTTCGTATATAGAAAATGTGAAAACGTTTCCTAAAAATATTGTGGTTAAATCGCAGCTGACTACTTCTGTAAGCGAAGGCGGTCCTGCCCTTTCGGTTACTTTTGGTGTTACTTCTAATATTGTTTTATTGGATAAAGTACCTATGCAAGCTCGTTTTGCCGACAAACGTGTTGGATATTTCTCAGAAAAACACTGGTATTTCAGCGATAGCCAACATGCGGTATTAGAAAAAGAACTGATCACGCGTTGGAGATTAGAGCCTAAAAAAGAGGATATCGAAAAATACAAAAGAGGCGAATTGGTAGAACCTAAAAAACCTATTGTTTATTATATCGACCCATCGACACCTAAACAATGGCGTTCTTATATTATAGAAGGAGTTCGAGACTGGCAGGCTGCTTTTGAAAAAGCAGGATTTAAAAATGCGGTGATTGCAAAAGAGCCTACAGAAGAAGATACTGATTTTGATATTGATGATGTACGTTACTCGGTGATTACTTATGTAGCATCTCAAAAATCGAATGCTATGGGACCTGCAGTTGTAGACCCAAGAAGTGGTGAAATCATCGAATCTGATATTATCTGGTGGCACAATGTAATGACTTCATTACAAAGCTGGATGCGTATTCAGACCGGAGCGATTGATCCTAAAGCAAGAGGAAACAAATTTAGTGATGAACATATGGGAGAAGCAATTCGTTTTGTATCATCTCATGAGGTTGGACACACTTTTGGTTTAAAACACAATATGGGGGCTTCGTTTGCTTATCCGGTAGAATCATTAAGATCACCCGCTTTTACAGCAAAAATGGGCGGAACTGCTCCTTCGATCATGGATTATGCACGTTACAATTATATTGCGCAACCGGAAGATAATGTAGAAGCGATTACTCCAAAAATTGGTGAATACGATAAATATGCTATCGAATGGGGTTACAGATGGTATGCAGATCAAACTGAAGAGCACAATGCTTTGAATGCTTTGATTACAAAACACCAGGATGATCCGATTTACTTTTACGGAGAACAACAAGATGGTGATGCTACGATAGATCCTCGTTCGCAATCTGAAGATTTGGGTGATGATGCGATGAAAGCGAGCGAATACGGACTTAAAAACTTAAAACGAGTTGTGGGTAAAATCCTTGAATGGACGTATGACAAGGACGAATCTTACTACCAAACGGGTAAATTATATATTGGTGCAATAGGCCAGTGGAATTTGTACAATTATCATGTATTGACCAATGTGGGTGGTATTTACCTGAACACAACGGTTCACGGTGATAACAAACAAAGTTATGTTGCAGTTCCTGCAGCAGTCCAGAAAAGAGCGGTTTCGTACTTACTAAACAATAGTATCAAATTGCCGGAATGGTTGTTTTTTAACCCGATTTTGGATAAAACAAATCCGTTAAAAGATTCTCCTCTTGGACCTTATGAGTATACTCCTTACACATTGGCAAGAGAATTACAATACGGCATTTTATACAATTTATTAAGCGATGATCGTTTGTTGCGAATTACCGAAAACGAGTTGTATCAGCGTAACGAAACCAAAGAAAATGTGTTCACTGTAACACAATTATTTAAAACATTACATCAAAGTATTTTTGCTCCTACGATCCAGAATAAATCACTTACGATTATGGAGCGTATGACGCAGAAAAATTATGTAGACGTACTGATTGTTTCGACTAACAAACTTTTTGAAAAAACAGATGTTAAGAAAACTATTCAGTTACAAGAAACTTTAAGCATGCCTCATTTATGTGATTATTTAGACGAAGCAAAAATGGCGCGTAACATTAATCAGTCGTCTCTAAAAAGAGTTTCTGAAGTTACATCTGATAAAAAAGGCGAATTGAATCAGATTTTGCAATTATTGAAAACAAAGAGAAATATTGGCAATCAGGAAACTAAAAACCATTATTTCGACTTGATTCAACGTATCGAAAAAGCATTAAACAACACACTATAATATAACACAATCCAAAAACAACCCAATGAAGAATTTATTTTACATGCTGAGTTTCCTTCTTGCCCTCTCAGGGTATGCGCAGGAAAGGACTATTAAAGGAAAGGTACTTGATGCCGCAGACGGACTACCGATACCGGGAGTTACTGTTTTTGTCGAGAATAGTTCCATATCTAACAACACAGAACAAAAAGGGGTGATCACGAGCGCAAGCCTTGGTACCGTAACTGATTTTGATGGTGCATTCGAATTCAAAATCAACAGTAATATCAAAACTTTAAGAGTCTCTTATATGGGATATTTGCCTTATACAATTGATATTACAGATAAAAACCAATACACTATTTCATTAAAATCTGATGTAAGCGAATTAAAAGAAATCGTGGTTACAGGTTATCAAAAGATCGAAAAAAGAAAACTGACATCGGCTGTTGCAACAGTTGATATGGCTGATATCAAACAAGCAGGTGTGGCGAGTTTAGATCAAATGTTAATTGGTCAGGTTGCGGGTGTTGCGGTAACACAACAAACGGGAGCTCCGGGAACGATCTCAAAAATCAGAATTCGTGGTACTGCATCTCTTAATGGCGCACAAGATCCGTTATGGGTTTTGGATGGTTTGCCTCTTGAAGGAAATGATGTTCCTCAAAACTACGACAAAGACAATATCGATGTTTTAAGCAATTTTTCTATCGCAGGTTTAAATCCTGAAGATATCAAAGATATTACCATACTTAAAGATGCTGCTGCAACTGCTATTTACGGTGCAAGAGCTGCAAACGGAGTTATCGTGGTAACAACTAAAAAAGGAAGAAAAGGAAGTATGAGAGTAGACTTTAACGTGAATACTTTCGTGACTGAAAAACCTAATTTTTCTAAATTAAACCTTTTAAATTCTTCTCAAAAAGTAGATCTTGAACTTTCATTAGCTGCAAGAGAAGATTTGACTTACAGAGACGGTAACGGAGAAATTTCCCGTATTCTTAAACAGGCTAATGAATTAGGAGCCTATAGATCGGGAGGTTTTTCGTCTCTAAGTCCTGCAACTCAAAACTCAATCAACGCTTTAAGAGACAACAATACCAATTGGGGTGATTTATTGTACAGAAGCACTTTTAATAAACAATATGGTTTGAGTTTATCAGGTGGTGGAGAAAGATCTGATTATTATTTCTCTTTAGGAGCTTATAATGAAGAAGGAGCTACTTTTGGAACTGGTTTTGACAGATACAATCTTACTTTAAAAAACAACTTTGATGTAACAGATAAATTACATGTTGGTGTTGGAATCTTCGGTACACAAAGCAAGAAAACAACTTACGTATCAGATACAGATACTTTTACCAATCCTGCTAATTATTCGAGAAACGTAAACCCCTATCTGACTCCGTATAACGCTGATGGAAGTTATAAATATGATCAGGATATGAGCGGGTATGGAAATGGAAGTGTTTATATTCCTTATAATTTCCTGGAAGAAAGAGAAAACACGAATTACGAATTGACAACAAGATCTGTAAAAGCTTTACTTGATGTAGATTATACGATTACGAAAGGGCTAAAAGCAAGTACACAAATTGGTTTACAGTTTGATAATAATACTTCTGAAAAATATACCGGTAAAGACTCTTATTTCACCAGAAAAGAAAGAGAAAAATCACGTGTATTTGTAAACGGGGCTGATACTTATTTCCTTCCTGTTGGCGGAATTATTCAAAATTCAAATACAGACTTTTTTCAATACAACATTAAAACAATGCTAAACTATAGCACTACTCTTGGCGGAAAACATGAGTTAGAATTTATGGTGGGTAATGAATTAAGAAGAAACAAAAATACTGCTATTAATACAAAAGGGTTTGGTTTCGACCCGAAAACATTAACTACAACCCAAATTGTTTTTCCAACTCCAAACTCTGCTGCAAATATAAACTGGAGAACGTATTTAAAAAGTGAAAATGAAAATGCATTTGCATCTCTTTTTGCAACAGCATCTTATACGTATGACAGAAAATATACTTTCTTTGGAAGTGTTCGTTACGACGGATCGGATTTATTTGGTGTAGACCCTAAATACAAATACTTACCATTATGGGCTGTTTCGGGTTCATGGGCAGTATCTGAAGAAAATTTCTTAAAAGGTAATGAAATAGTTTCTAATTTAAGATTACGTGCTTCTTACGGTTTGCAAGGAAATATCGACAAAAACACTTCTCCATATGTAGTTGGAAGTAACCAGACAACGATTATTTTACCGGGACAAACAGAACCTGTTATTACTGTAACTTCTCCTCCAAATGATAAATTAAGATGGGAAAAAACTACTAATACTAACGTTGGGATGGATCTTGGTTTATTCAACAATCGTATTAGCATTGTAACGGATGTTTACGGAAGAAAAAGTACTGATTTAATTGGTTTACAATCGCTTCCCGTCGAAAACGGATTTGAATATACAAATGCTAACTGGGCTCAGGTAACGAATAAAGGATACGAAATTGCTTTGTCTACACGAAACATTGACCGACCAAACTTTAAATGGAATACCACTATTAACTTTGCTCATAATAAAAGTAAAGTAGATCGTATTCAAACAAGATCTAATAGTTATTTACCATCTAGAGAAGGACTTCCGGTTAATGCAGTATTTGCATTAAAAACTAACGGAATTGATGAAAGTGGTTTTCCTTTATTTGTAAATAAAAAAGGAGAAACGGTAAACTCACAGACCTTTTTTGCTCTTTTTGATCCTTATGCCGATTTTTTCCCGGGAGTTTTCTCACAATCAAAACTTACAGATGAAGACACGAGAAATTTGTTTACTTATGTTGGAGATGCAGATCCTAAATTTACCGGTGGTTTTATCAATACTTTTAAAGTTCATAATTTTGATCTTACTATTGCTACCACTTTTAATATCAAACAAACTGTTGTTGAAAAACCAAATTTTAATGGTACACAATTAGATCGTGGTCAAAACTACACTACAGATGTACTTAATGCATGGTCACCTACTAATACAGGTTCGCATATACCTGGAATTACTAGTGAAACTTCGGGAACAGGAGATTCATGGATGGCTTACCAATGGTTTTCTCCAGCAGGAGCACCGCTAAATGTTTACAATTATTTAGATACCTGGGTTCATGAAATGAGCTATATGCGTTTAAGTAGTGTTCGTTTTGGATATTCTTTACCTAAAAAAGCAACTAACACTTTGTTTATGGACAGTGTTAGATTTAGTATCGAAGGTAGAAACTTATTCGTAATCAGCTCTGATTATAAAGGTTACTTTGACCCTGAAACGTACGGAAATATCTATGCACAACCAATCCCAAGATCAATTTCTTTAGGATGTAACCTAACTTTTTAATCTGATTTAAAATGAAAAATATATTAAAATACGTATTCTTTGCCGGCATAGCCATTACAACTGTAAGCTGTGATCATTATCTTGATGTTGAGCCAGTAGGTAAAGTAATTCCGGAAACCTTGACTGATTACAGAGCAGTAATGACAAGTGCCTACTCTACAACTGCTATTCATAAAGCATTATCTGCTATTAGAACAGACGAATTGGTTTTGGATGAATTTAATGATAATGCTACTTTCTACAGAGATCATTATATCTGGAACGATGCCAATCCTGATAAAACGACAAACAGTTTTCCATATGCTGCTTTGTACAACAGAATTTTCTATACCAATGTGATCATCAATGACGCAAGCGCAAAATTAGCGCCTTCTGCAGAGAAAAATCAGTTAATTGGAGAAGCTTATGCACTAAGAGCCTTAACTTATTTTGATTTACTGAACATATTTAGTAAACCTTACAATGCTGCAACAGCTGCAACAGACAGAGGTGTTCCGTTGGCTTTAAAAATAGATTTAGAGCAGGCTTACGTTCCTCAAAGTGTCGCTGTTATTTACGATCAGATTTTATCTGATAACGAAGAGGCTAGAAAATTATTGAATTTAGACACTCAGACAGCAGGAATTAATTACCGCTTTTCTGAGGCTGCATTATACGCTATGGAATCTCGTATTTTCCTTTACAGAAAAGAATGGGCAAAAGCCATAGCAGCTGCAGATAAAGCTATGACTTACAAAAGTGCTTTGATCAATTTAAACACAACGCCTGCTTTACCTAACCTTTATAACGGTCCGGAATCTATATTAGCGCTTGAAGATCCTTTTTTCAATCTTTTAAAAGGTACATCATATGCTGCGCCAACTTTAACAGGCGTTTATGATAAAACAAACGACTTGCGTTTTGCTTTGTATTATCAGGCAAGCGGAAGCAGATTCAGATTTAAAAAAGGTGGTGATATCGCTCAAAAATGTACTTTTAGAACATCCGAATTGTACTTGACCAAAGCAGAAGCATCAGCACAATTAAGCGATCTTCCAACAGCAAGAACAACTGTAATAACTTTCATTAAAAACAGATATACTGCAATAGCTTTTAACACATTAAGTACATCGATTGCTGCCATGACACAAACTCAGCTTCTTGATTTCATTGCTCAGGAAAGACAACGCGAGTTTGCTGTAGAAGGTCACCGTTGGTTTGATTTGCGACGAACAACTCAACAACAAATCAATCATACTTTTAATGACCAGGATTATACATTAATAGAAAATGATCCGCGTTATACGCTTCCGTTTCCTCTTGATGCCCGTTTAAACAATCCTGAATTGTAATAAAATTAGCTCCGTTTTTAACGGAGCTTTTTTTTTAACTTTACAGAAAATTAAACGTCATGAAAGTAGTTATTATTGAAGACGAACATCTGGCTTCAAGCTATCTCAAATCCATCTTAGAACAGCAAAGTATTATTTCGATTAATGAAATAACGGTACTGAAATCTGTAAAAGATGCCGTTGCTTTTTTTAAAGTAAATACTGTTGATCTTGCCTTTATGGATATTCATTTGGGCGACGGTAAAAGTCTTGACATTTTTGAGCAAGCGACTGTTTCATGCCCCGTTATTTTTATTACCGCTTACGATTCTTATGCCGTAAAAGTTTTTAAACACTTTACCATAGATTATCTTCTAAAACCTTATGAAGAAGAGGAATTACACGAAGCTTTAATCAAATACAAAAACATAAAAGAAACGTTTAATACTAACCTGATTGTCGAATCTTTGGTCGAAATTGAAAATCAAAGCAGCGTTCAGCACCATTTTTTGGTGAATCACAGAGACAAGCTTCTTTCAATCAATGATACTTCGATTACTTATTTTTATGCTACAGGAAAACATCTGTATATTTATACTAATTCCGGCAGCAGTTATTTGTATAACAGCAATCTAAAAGATTTAATTAATAAACTCAATCCTGATATTTTCTTTAAAATAAATCGAAAATACATCATCAACCGCCATCATATTGAGGAAATAATAAAACATTCGAGCCAGAAAATAGAGATTTTATTGAATGTTGTGCTTCCGGATAATGAACCTATTATTTTAAGCAAAAAGGAAATTAATAACTTTAAGAATTGGCTGGATTCTTAATACAGTTTGCGCTTAGTTTTTTTTATAAAACACATAGAGACATAGATTTTATAGCTGAAAAAGTCATTTCATTTGTAATAAAACTCATAGCGTTATGTTTTTATATATCGCTCCGATGGAGCTTTGAATACAATACCTAATATATTTGCTATAAATATAACGCTCCTCCCGAGCTTTCTTTTTTAGCTAATGATAAAAAGTCCCAGTTATATTTATAAAAAATCAAAAATCCGTAACGCTAAACCCGATTGGAAAAGTCCCAGAGGGACGCTATATTTATAGAAAATCAAAAATCCGTGAAGTTAAACCCCATCGGGGTGACATATATTTACACTATCAATCTAATGTATTTTTTCACGCAGATTCAGCAGATTTAGCAGATCCTTAAAAAAAATCCTTTAAACATTTTATCCCAATAGCAATCGGGAGTTGCTATTTTTCTCGTATTGTTTCGTGATTGCACTATGCGGTAATATTCTAAGTGAAACGCCTTTTACACGATCCTAAAAGCTATGTCTCTATGTGTTTAATTTTTTTTTACGCAGATTAAGCAGATATTTTAAAAAATCCTTTTACTCTTTTATCCCGATAGCTATCGGGAGTGGCTATTATTTTTTCTTCGATCCTAATCAAAATTTGTAGATATTTGTAAAAGCACTTCGCTCTTACTATCCAAACAAATGAAAAAAATACTGCTGATTTCTGTTATTGTTGTAATTGCTTTTTATGTCTTAAAAGAAAAAGTCTACAAACCTTATATGTGGAAAAAATCCCTGAATACCAAAGAACATCAACTGCAATTAGGAAGTTTTATTTTTAGCAAAGAAACTGGCATTAACGGAAGTCAGAGCTACCAAAAATATTATTTTGTTTTTAAGGTTATCGAAATCAATGGCGATTACGTCCGTCTTTCGGTTATCAGGCAATTATCTGAAAAAGATAATTTGAAGGAATCTGATTTTTCTACCACTTCAGATCAATACAAAAGTTTAAAGCAGAATATTAAAACTCTGACTATTACTCCTATTTTATTTGATGATTTATACAAAGGTGATGGCCCGAGATTTACTTTAAATGAATATTTACTAAACAAATATCCGGTTTTAAAAAAATCCAGATATTATTACGAAGATATTCCTGAAGAGTCCAAAAATAAACCGATGCCGAAAAATCCAAATGATTTAGAAATGTATTTTAGTATGGTTTATTCTAAAAAAGAAATCATTGAAAATGGAGAACTTGTACCGTGGACAATGACAAATAGTTTTAATGGAAAACCTTTATTGTCTAACTATTCTAAAAACATCGATTTAATTATAAATTAAAACCCAGCAAAATCAAGGGTTTTAGGAATACTTTAAAAAAATCTCTATTTTTTTTCGAAAATTTGTCCAATCTCGAAAGTTCAGTTGTCATTAGGGTATAACATTAAAAATTATACATTATGGAAACTAGAATCAATGCATTCGAAAAAGGTCAAAAAGCGTTAAGTACTTTATTTGCAATTACCGGTTATATCAAAAAATCAGGACTTGAAAAATCATTATTAGATTTAGTCGATTTTAGAGTATCACAAATTAATAGTTGTGCATATTGCTTAGACATGCACTCCAAAGAAGCTTTGGCAACAGGCGAAACTCCGCAACGTTTATTTGGATTAAGCGCCTGGAGAGAAACTCCGTATTATACTTCAAGAGAAAGAGCTGCATTGGCGTGGGCGGAAGCTGTAACAGCTTGTCAGGTTCATGACGATGTTTATGCTGTAGCAAAAAGCGAATTCTCAGACGAGGAACTAATCGATCTTACACTTGTAATTACCACCATCAATACTTGGAATCGCTTTAATCTTGCTTTTCCTAATACTCCGGGAACTTACAGAGTGGGTCAATTTGGATAAATACATCAGGCTGTTTTTTATTTGGGGTAAAACACTAAATTTATATCTCAGATAAAAGGCAGCCTTTTTTAAAATTCTTTTTATAAAATGCTCCTTTTAAACTTTAAAGCAAAAACAATGAACGAATTCATATTAATATTCAGAAGAGATTTTACAACCAAAGAAAATCAACCTTCTCCAGAAGAATTGCAACAACATTTGCAACAATGGCAAAACTGGTTTGGTGGTTTAGCCGCACAGGATAAACTAGCAAGACCTTTGCAAAAATGGGACGGACAGGGAAAAATTGTCAGCAAAGCAAAAGGCATTACAAACGGACCTTTTGTAGAAATTAAAGAATCTATTGGCGGATTGATTATCATAAAAGCCAAAGATTATGACGAAGCTGCCGAAATTGCACAAGGTTGCCCGGTTTTGAATTTGGGTGGAAATGTAGAAATACGTCAGGCGATGTAGAATATTTGAAATTCCAATCTCGAAATTCCAAATTCCAATATGATTGGCCACGGGTTTTACGGATTAAGCGGGTTTTCGCGGATTTTTTTATTTCTCTTCATCTTTGTCAAAGTTTTTAAACTTTGACAAAGATTCTTAAATCATTTTAATCTGTGAAATCTGTGGCTAAAATTATTTACAACGTAACCATAATTCTTGTCATCCCGAGGGACGAGGGATCTCCGCGAGAAACTCCCCAATCAAAATCGCCAATCTTTGTAGAGCTACTTGCGGAGATCCCTCGTCCCTCGGGATGACAAAAATGCGCAGACAAACTTAAAAAGACAATCAAATAAAAAAACCGCGACAATCCGTTGAAACCCGTTCAATCCGTGGCCAATTCATTGGAATTTGGAATTTATCTCATGTTAAAATTTAGTATTGGAATTTATTTACCTTTAGCTTTATGAACCAGGAACTCATCCCTCATTTATTCAGAACCGAGTATCAAAAAATTGTTTCGGTTTTATGCAATTTGTTTGGCATTCAACATATTGAGATTGCCGAAGATATTGTAAGCGATACTTTTTTGACGGCCTCCGAAACCTGGGCGATAAAAGGAATTCCTGAAAATCCAACAGCGTGGTTGTATACCGTGGCTAAAAATAAAACCAAAAACTACTTTAAACGAAATGATATTTTCGAACAGAAAATCGTCAACGAAATAAAATACAATTCCCCAATAAACAATCCCGAAATCGAAATTGATTTATCAGATCAGAATATTGCTGATAGCCAGTTGGCAATGATTTTTACGGTTTGCAATCCCTGCAATTCTGATGAAGCTCAGATTGCCCTTGCCCTGAATTTATTATGCGGTTTTGGAATCAACGAAATCGCCGATGCTTTTCTTTCGAACAAAGAAGTGATTTACAAAAGAATCAATCGTGCGAAAGAAAAGCTTAAGGAAGAAAACATTAAAATTCAAAACCCAAATCCTACTGAAATAAAAGAACGCATTGATACGGTACTTAAAACCATTTATCTTTTGTTTTCTGAGGGCTACTACTCTACTTCGCAAAATACTACTTTAAGAAAAGATCTTTGCGCCGAAGCCATGCGCCTGACTTATTTATTAATTCAGAATAAAACGACCAATTTACCGGCAACGAATGCGTTAATGGCTTTAATGTGTTTTCATTCTTCCAGATTTGAGGCACGAACAACTGAAAACGGGGAAATCATTTTATATGAAGATCAGGATGAATCACTTTGGAGTCAGGAATTGATAGACCAGGGAACTTATTTTTTGAGTCAGTCATCCTCCGGAAATACTCTTTCTAAATACCATCTCGAAGCTGGAATTGCGTACTGGCACACGCAGAAAAAGGATACACTTGAAAAATGGCAGCACATTTTAGAATTGTATAATAATCTAATTATTTTAGAATATTCGCCAATTGTAGCTTTAAACAGAACCTATGCTTTATCTAAAGTAATGGGGAAACAAGAAGCAATTGCTGAAGCAGAAAAACTGCAATTAACTGATAATCATTTCTATTTTTCTTTACTCGGACATTTATATTCGGGTTATGATAATCAAAAAGCTTTACAATATTTTGAAACTGCTTTTGGCTTAGCCAAAAATGTTTCAGATAAAAATATCATCAACAAAAACATGCTTGAACTTTCAAACAAAATTGACTAAAGTTCAAAGTAGTTTTAATTAAGATATTCCTTCAAAAAACAAATCTTTTCTTTTGCCTGCATTTTAAGCTAAAAATTGTCAGGCAAAACTTCTTACATAAGAAAAGAAATTTCACTTAAAAGTTAGCCATTATTTTATCAGACGATATTTTTCTTGCAATAAAAAATTCTCAGTGTATTCAATTAAATTTTACGAATTTTTTATAATTTAAAATATTATTATATTAATTTTTTAAAAATATTCAATATTAGTAATAATTTTTCAATACATTTAAAAACACCTACCTACTTCTATTAAACCTAAATAGATCCTAAAAGTACGAAAAGCTTACTTATTACAAGATTAAAGTGAAATGCTCATCAGATTGTTTCACAAATTAACACATTGTTCTATTATTCACTCTTTGCCAACAGATTAAGCATCATACACTATTCTCTTAAATAATTATTTTACTACAAGCCGTTCTTATTTTTTATGCCATTATTCTTACCAATTGATTCTTCAATAAAGTAAAAATAATTTCGATTTCATGAATTTTATTTACCCAAATCTAAAAATATCATATGAAAATTAGAAAGTTACAGTTATTACTACTCTTATGCTTTAGTATAACATTTAGAGGTGTTGCTGCTCCTGATCCTCCGCAGCCTCGATCTATCCCGCCTCCTGTAGGTGATCCGGTACCAATAAACAGCGAAATATCGATACTATTCGCAAGTGGCATTTTGTTAGGCATCTTTTTTCTCTTAAAGAGGCCAAAACCTACCTCATAATCGTTCGCCTAAAAAAATCAAATAAGTCAATGATACGAGCAAAAACAACGCTATTAATGCCTTAAAAAATAAAAATTATGAAGAAAATTACTTTGCTCATTTTGATGCTGGTAACCACAAAATCTATCTCACAACTTTATTTTAGTCCTAATGCAAACATGTATGTAAAAAATGAAGTGTTATATGTTCAGCAGGATATCAATTTAGCTTCAGGTTCAAATTTATATCTAAGAAATAATTCGCAATTATTACAAGGAACTTCGGTGGCGTCTATTAATACAGGAGTAGGTGTTGTGTCTGTTTATCAGGAAGGTACTTCAGACAATTTTGATTATAACTATTGGTGTTCCCCGGTAGGAAATGCTTCTGCTGCACCCGGAAATGAAAACTTTGGAATTACGATGTTAAGCAGTCCAACAAGTTCGATCGCCTCGACAACAGCTGTTATTTTACCTGCAAGTAATTCTAACGGAACATCCAACCCGCTGGCAATAGCTTCAAAGTGGATTTATAAGCTCATTAACGCCAACAATTATTCGCAATGGGTTTTCGTTGGCGGAGCTGCAACATTGCCTCCCGGTGTAGGTTTTTCTATGAAAGGTTCTAGCGGAACAGATGCAACAGATCCTGAAGGAACCGGAGTAACCAATAATCCCGGAAGTGCACAGAGATATGATTTTAGAGGAAAACCAAATGATGGTACGATCTCTATTACTTTAGGTATCAATAATGCAACCCTAACCGGGAATCCTTATCCATCTGCTTTGCATTTAAATGCTTTTCTTTTAGATCCTTCTAACACAGCAACTGGTGGAGTTGCCTATTTTTGGCAACAGGATAAAACGGTAAACTCTCACACGCTTATCAATTACAAAGGTGGTTACGGATCTTATTCTCCCGTAGATTTGGTTTCTTCCGGAATATATGTACCGGCTTTTTTTAGTTCTTATAACGGAGATGGCTCCGTAAATAATGGCGGTTCATCATCTGGCATTGTAATAAACAGACAATACTCTCCCATAGGTCAGGGATTTGTCATTAGTGCTACTGCAAACGGAACTGCCACATTCAAAAATAGTCATAGGATTTTCATGAAGGAAGGTACTGGTTCGTCTCAATTTGAAAGACAAACTCCAAAAGAAAAAAACGCCAAAAAAGAAAATTCTGCCGAAGAAGCTGCTGAAGAAGTTTCGCATTTTAAATTAAATACCATCATTGACAATCAATTTACAAGACAATTAGCACTAGCTTTTGTACCCACGGCTACTGATGAAGTTGATTATGGAATCGATGCCCTAAATATGGATGATGCACTACCTAACGATGTTACTTTTTTAATAGAAAACGGCAGCTATGTTATTCAGGGGGTTAATTTTGAGGAAACAAAGAAAATTGCACTTACTGTAAAAGTTACCGCTACAGCAAGTTTTAAATTTTCTATTCCTGAGGTGGTCAACTTCAACAACTCGCAGAAGATTTACATGTATGATGCGCTTGATGATTCTTATCATGATATTAAAAATGGAACTTATCAGGTTACTGTTGCGCCCGGAGTATACAATGACCGCTTTAAAATAACCTTTAAGGAGACTACACTTGGCATTGGTGACTATACTGCGAAAAAATTCTTCATTATTCAGGATAATAGTACTAGTAAACTAAGAGCCGAAAATCCTGCCAATTTAAATCTAAAATCATTTAGATTATATGATGTTTCAGGCAAAACTGTACTATCAAAAAAAGATCTGGGAACAAATCAGAATTATACTTTTTCGACCAGCGGATTAAGCAGCGGCGTTTACATTACAGAGTTCTTAACAATTGATAATGAACGATTCACTGAAAAAATTATCATATCCAATTCAGGTAAATAAAATATACCCCAACTAACTAATATTAAAAATTATGATCACTAAATCTTCTCTTCAAAATAATAAAATAGTACTGCTGTTTTTTCTTCTTTTTACTTTAACAGGAAATGCTCAAATCGGAATTGGAACGATAACACCCAATGTAAGTTCCGTTTTGGATGTTACGTCTGGCACAAAAGGAATGTTGACGCCCAGAATGGGAACGACACAAAAAAATGCTATTGCAACTCCGGCAGAGGGATTAATTGTTTATGACACTGATTTGAAAACATTTTATTATTATTCAACCGGTGCCTGGGTACCAATTGTTAGCGGTGTACCGGGTCGAATCAATTTTAAACGTATAAAATCTACAGATGTTTTGGCAACGGTTTTAGCTGCTGAACTTGCTGCTGGAGGAGGATCGAAATATGTTTTAAATTCTAATACCTTGTATGAAATTAATGGTACCGTATTATTTAATTTCCCTATTGATTTAAACAACGCCTATGTTCAGGGATTAGATACCAATAACGATATTATCATTAAATCAACAGGGAATTTTTTTGAAGGAGCAAATGGAGGAAGCATCAAAGGTATTACCATTATAGCTACAGCTGGAAATGTCTTTAACCTTAGTGGGGCAGCAACTCAAAATTTAATATTCAGGGATTGTGTTGTGGCAAATTCTAATGCAGTGGGTACAATTTCAGGTTTCGGATTAGTATTTTTAAGTATCATTCAGTTTTCTGCAAATGCAAACGGAATCGTTTATAATAACATTAACCAACTATTACTTAGTAACCAGGGATGGTTTGCTAATAATACTGGAACTTATGAAAAACTTACAGGAACTTTTACCCTTGTAGAAAAGCAAGGCGGTTTTAGTCAGGTTGAGGGTAGTGCTATAGGATTTGATGTATCAACAAATCCTGCAATAACCGGTGATGCCGTTTTAGAATCGGTTGTGTTTACAGGTGCAAATACAGCGGGATATGTAAAACCTTATACGGCAGGAACTTATTCAGGTTATAATTTTACCAACAGCTGGACTGTAAGAGCTGCCGGAATACCTACTGAGGCAGATGCAAATGCGGTTGGCGATTTTGCGATGGATTATACAGTAGGATCGGGAGCTAATACTTCTTTCACTACATCAAATCCAAGTACTGCAGTTAAGGTCAACGGAAATTCAACATCTTACAATTTATTTAGATTTGCTTTAGATGTAAGCCCTAATAACAATAACAGATTAAAATATGTGGGAAAAAAGAAAAGAATTTTTCAGATTGCAGGATCCATTTCTTTTCAGGTTCCCGGAGTAGCAGTCTATATTATTTATATAGCGAAAAATGGTGTACCATTGAATCAATACAAAATTTATGGAAGAGGTGCAGTTGTAAATGATATTGTTGTTCTTCCTTTAAATGGATCTGTTGAATTATCAAATAACGATTATATCGAAGTATATGCACAACGCTACTCAGGAGTTACAGGAGATATATTAGTACCAAATATGGCAATCACTATTAAATAATTTGATTCTTATTTTAAAGATTACATATTCAAAACAAGGGAATAGCTAATTACTATTCCCTTTTGTTTAATGCATTTGAAATATCCTTTACTCAGAAATTTATATTCGGGTTATGATAATAAGAAGGCTTTGGAACATTTTCAAAAGGCCCTTGAATTGGCCAAAACCAGTTCTTATAAAAAAATTATTACTAAAAATATTGAGCAACTCCGTTATAAAAATTAAAACAGAAATAAATGATTTACACTATTAATAATTTTTCATAACATCCTCACGCTTATATACAATGTGTTTTTGAAATATTTTTTTTCACAATAAACAGCTGTTAAATCTTTAATAAATATTGATTGTTAATATTCTAGGAAAACGTATATTTGAGTAACTAGAATATTAAATAGCGTGCAAGAAAAATCAAAATCACATAGTTTTTTATTTCCCAAAACTCCTACGGGAGTAGACGGCCTTGATGAGATTACTGATGGCGGATTTCCGAAAGGACGGCCAACTTTAATCTGCGGTGGCGCCGGCTGCGGAAAGACATTGTTATCAATGCAATTCCTTATTAAAGGTATTACAGAATATAACGAACCCGGAGTTTTCATGTCTTTTGAAGAACCTTCGGATGACCTTACTTTAAACGTAAAATCACTTGGCTTTGATCTGGAAAAGCTGAAAAAAGATAAAAAACTCGTTGTAGATCATGTAAGAGTTGAAAGATCTGAAATTGAAGAAGCCGGCGAATACGATCTTGATGGTTTATTCATCAGGTTAGGACACGCCATTGATTCTATAAAAGCAAAACGCGTTGTACTTGATACTATAGAATCTCTTTTTGCAGGTCTTGACAATCAGGCGATTCTTAGAGCAGAGTTGCGAAGATTATTTCATTGGCTAAAAACCAAAGGTGTAACAGCAATTATTACCGGAGAACGTGGTGAAGCAACTTTAACGCGTCAGGGACTGGAAGAATACGTTTCAGATTGTGTAATCGTTCTGGATCATCGTGTTATTGAGCAGGTTTCGACCAGAAGACTTCGTATTGTAAAATACAGAGGGTCTACACATGGTACAAACGAATATCCTTTTCTTATTGACGAAGACGGAATTTCGGTATTGCCTATTACATCATTAAAACTGGATAATGAAGTCTCTTCGGATGTTATTTCTACGGGAGTTCCGGGATTAAACGAAATGTTTCAGGGCGGCGGGTTTTATCGCGGCAGTAATATATTAGTATCCGGAACAGCAGGAACGGCAAAAACTACCATTGCATGTTACTTTGCGAATGAGCAATGCGAGAAAAAAGAAAAAACAATTTATTTTGCGTTTGAAGAATCACCTCAGCAATTGGTTCGTAACATGAAATCAATCAATGTCAATCTTCAAAAGCATATTGACAACGGTACTTTGCAAATACATTCTTCACGTCCGTCATTAAACGGTCTTGAGCTGCATTTGCTTACACTTCGAAAATTAATCAGGGAGTTTAAACCTACTACTATTATTATCGATCCTATTAGTAATCTAATTACCGTGGGAAGTGAACACGAAGTACGTTCGATGCTGGTGAGGCTGATTGATATGCTGAAGGCAAACAATATTACGGCTCTTTTTACGTCATTAAACAAACAAACGGATAATTTTAGACCTGATCTTGCAGAAGAATCTGTATCATCGTTGGTTGATACCTGGATTACTGTTCGTGATATGGAAGGAATTGGCGAAAGAAACCGTGGGATATTTATTGTAAAAGCCAGAGGAATGGGCCATTCTAATCAGGTAAGGGAATTTGTGATTACCAATAATGGTATAGAATTACTGGATGTCGAATTAGGTCCTCAGGGTATTCTGACAGGTGCTGCAAGAAAAACACATCAGTTCAAGAAAACAATATCAGATATTAAACTTCAGAACGAAATTAGTAGAAAAGACAGGGAAATCGAGCGCAAACGCAGGGTTCTTGAAGCCAATATTGAAGCGCTCAAAAATGAATTCGAATCTGCAGAAGAAGAATTAAGTATTCTGAAAGCTACAGAGGAATTACAGGAAAAACTGTCTTCTAAAAAAAAATAGACTAAAATGAAAAAAGAAGCTGTAGCCGAATGGCAATTACGATTATATATTGCGGGTCAAACGCCAAAATCAATAACGGCACTGGAAAATATAAAAAAATATGCCGAAGAGCATCTAAAAGGAATTTACAGCATCGAAATTGTAGATTTGCTTAAAAATCCGCAATTGGCAGAAGGCGATCAGATTTTTGCTGTACCTACTTTAGTGAGAAAATTTCCAGAACCCATTCGCAAGATCATTGGCGATCTTTCGAATGAGGAACGAGTACTTGTTGGGCTTAATATAAAACCCTTAAACTCTTAGAATAATGGATGATTCATCTGATGGCTCAAGTACAACCAAACATCAATTTATGCTTTTTGTTTCGGGTATGTCTGTTAAGTCAGGTCATGCTATCGAAAACCTGCGTAAAATCTGCGACCAATATCTCAAAGATGATTACGAGTTAGAAATTATAGACATTAGTCGCGATACAGAGCAGGCAGCAATACATCAAATAGTGGCGATACCTACTCTGATAAAAATAAATCCTGCTCCAAGACGAATAATTCTTGGAGATCTATCAGACAAAGAAAAGGTATTAAAAATACTAAACATACGCGAATAATTTGAAGGACAATAATACAAATATAGAATCCCTACAAGCTGAAATAGCTTCCCTTAAAGAACAACTTTACGAGTCTAATAGTATTGTTGATGCTATAAAACAGGGAGATGTTGATGCCTTGGTAGTGAATACAAATGGAACTCCGCAACTTTATTCGTTAGAAACTGCCGATTATACTTTCAGGCTCCTGATCGAAAAATTTGGACAAGGCGCCCTAAGTATTTCAAGAAATGGACTCGTATTATATTGTAACGACTATTTCTCGAAACTTATTGGTATTCCTGCCGAAAAAATAATTGGAACTTATATTTATGAATACTTCAATAGTAAGGACAATTTTGTACCTATTCTCGAAGCTTTAAAATATGGTATCACAACACATGAAATTGTATTTAAAACAGAAACCTACAGAAATACTTTTCCTGCCTATATAGCCGTAACCGATCTTGAACCCGCTGTTCAGGGAATTGGAATTGTGATTACAGACCTAACGGAGAAGAAAAAGCACGAAGATGCGTTAATAAAGCATCAAAAAGATCTCGAAGAAAAAATTCACGAATTAAACAGAATAAATGCAAATCTTGAGGAATTTATTCATGTAATATCACATGATCTTAAAGAACCGCTTCGAAAAATTGTAATGTATAATGGCAGAATAGATGCCAGCTACCTTTCTGAAGCTGATGCCAAATCTATGAATGTCATGAAATCAGCTGCCTTAAGATTAAATTCGCTTATAGATGATTTGGTCAGCTATTCTTCTCATACTGCGCAGGAAGAACGCACAAACGTTAACCTCGCAGATATAATCAGGGAAGTATGCGATGATCTCGAAATTATAATATCTGATAAAAAAGCAGTTATTGAGATCGGAAAACTGCCTACTTTAAAAGCTTCAAGAGTGCAAATGCGTCAGCTTTTTTCTAATCTGATTTCAAACGCCATTAAATATGGAAAAAAAGAAGGTGCTCCTATTATTCAAATTTTTCAAATCGAAAATTTTGAATCTGAATCGCCCAATCAGACCGAACAATATTTGAAAATTCAAATCAAGGACAACGGAATCGGAATGGAACAAAATCATTTACTTAAAATTTTCACTATCTTTCAGCGCCTGCATGCCAAAAATGAATATTCCGGAAACGGGATTGGTCTTGCCATTTGCAAAAAAATCATGGAAAACCACTCAGGAAACATTACTGTAGAAAGTAAACTGAATGAGGGTACCACATTTAATCTTTATTTCCCAATCTTATAAAATGCCACAATTAAATAACTTACATATTATTATTGCCGAAGATGATATCGATGATGCAGATATCATCCGCCATACCTTTAATAAAAATCCCGACTTCGCAAAAGTAAGCCTGGTAGCTAATGGTGAAGAACTTATAAATTATTTAGAAGACACTTCAAATGAAACACCGGATATTATTCTTACCGATATCAACATGCCTATTCTTGACGGTATTGAAGCTCTAAAGCAAATTTTGAATAACAACAATTTAAAAACGATTCCCTGCTTTGTTTACTCCACAAGTATAAATCCTGTTTATAAAGAAAAATGTGTTTTGATGGGCGTAAAAGCGTACCTCATAAAACCTTATTCTATTGAAGCTTTTGACGAAATACCTAAAAGCATTCTTTCTATTATCGAACAATAATAAGATTTTCAAACTACCCTGAAATAATAAAAATTTGATATTTATAAAAAAAGAGCTGATCATGTGATCAGCTCTTTTTTTTTGTACTTATCCTTTTTAATTTTCTTCAACAAAACAACACTTTTACTTCATTTTTAAACAACGCTTTAATTTCTTAAATAAAGCAACTAAATAAGATTTTACTTAAAAAAATATCGACAAACAGTAAAAATATACGTTTATAATCAATATATTAGAGTAAATATCTTACTTATACTACAGAGAACAATTCTTAAAAAAATAGGAAAAATATAATTTATGTAGGATTAGTAGGTTGTTTTTTATCATTTTGTTTGATGTTTTAACAAATTATTAAATTTTATTTTCGTAGCCAAAGAATTACATTTTTACACGCATTTTATTTAACTGTCAGATTATTACAAGCCACTCTTATTTTTTATAAAATTATTCTTACTCATAAATTAAGAATAATTTATTTCATGAATTTTATTTACCCAGATCTAAAATTACTATATGAAAATTAGAAAGTTACAATTACTATTAGCCTTATTTTTTTGCATCACTTTTAATAGTTATGCCTTTCCGCCCCCTCCCGAACCCCAGCCCAGAGGGATTCCTCCGGTAGGTGATCCCGTACCAATAGACAGCGAGATAGCATTACTTTTTGCTGGCGGAATTTTGCTTGGTGTATTTTATCTCGTAAAGAAACCAAAATCTACAGCTTCAGGATCATAGAAAATCAAAACCTATTACTCTACTCTAAAAGTGAAAGTTATGAAGAAAAAGATACTACTCATTTTAATGATAGCCACTACAAAATGCTTTTCGCAAATTTATTTTGCTCCCAGCGCCTATATGTATGTAAAAAGCGAAGTATTATATGTTGAAAAGGATATCAATTTAGACGCAGCCTCGAATTTGTATTTGAGAAATAATGCACAATTAGTTCAGGGTACAACCGGAACTTCAGCCAATACGGGAACTGGCACTCTATCTGTTTACCAGGAAGGTACCACAAACAACTATAGTTATAATTACTGGTGCGCACCTGTTGGAAGTACTGTTCCTGCAGATAATGGGAAATTTGGAATCACCATGTTAGGCAGGCCTACAAGCGCTACTGCATTTACTCAGGCCACTATTTTACCGATAACCAATTCTGACGGAACAGCATTCCCGCTTGCAATAGCCTCAAAATGGATTTACAAATTAAGTACTGCTACTACTTATTCGCAATGGGTTTTCGTTGGCAATACTACAACACTCGCTCCCGGAGAAGGTTTTTCTATGAAAGGAACCAGCGGAACTGACACAACAGATCCGGAAGGAACAGGAGTTACAAATAACCCCGGAAGTGCCCAACGATATGATTTTAGAGGACGACCAAATGATGGTAACATCACCATTGCACTAGCTGCCAATAGCAGTACTTTAACAGGAAATCCGTATCCCTCAGCCTTACATTTAAATGAGTTTCTTTTTGATAGCGAAAATACGGCAACTGGTGGTGCCGCTTATTTTTGGGTGCAGGATAAAACAGTAAACTCTCATACCCTCATTAATTATAGAGGTGGTTATGATTCTTATGCGCCAATGACGAGAACGAGTCAGGGTGTTTACACCGCCGCAACTTTTAGCTCTTATAATGGCGATGGATCAATAAATCCTGGTGGTTCGACATCTTCGCTTTCAATTAATCGCAGGTATTTACCTATTGGGCATGGATTTGTTATTAATGCTAATGCAACAGGAACTGCAACATTCAAAAATATTCATAGAATTTTTATGAAAGAAGCTCCCGGTTCATCTCAATTTGAAAGACCAGCTTCGAAAGATAAGGACAATAAAAAAGAAGAAAGTACCGAAGATACTCCTGAAGAAGTTTCGCATTTTAAATTAAACACCATCATCAACAATCAATTTACCAGACAATTAGCATTGGCTTTTGTACCAGAAGCGACTGATGGAATTGATTATGGTATGGATGCACTAAACATGGATGATGATTTACCAAACGATATTACTTTTTGGTTAGAAAATGGAAGCTACGTCATTCAGGGAGTCAATTTTGATGAAAATAAAAAAATAGCACTTACGGCAAAAGCAGCTACCAATACTACTTTTAAATTTTTTATTCCGGAAGTGATCAACTTTGACCCAACTCAGAAAATCTACATTTATGATGCGCTGGATGACTCTTATCATGACATTAAAAACGGAACTTACGAAGTGGCTCTGACACCTGGTATATACAATGACCGATTTAAAATTGCTTTTAGAGACGCAACAACACTTGGCATTGCTGACAAAACTGCCAAACTTTTTTTCGTCAGTCAGGATAATGTCAATAAAAACGTAAAGGCCTATAACCCAAATAATCTCGCATTAAAGTCATTTAAATTATACGATGTTTTAGGCAAAACAATATTATCTAAAAAAGACCTTGGAACAGATGAAAATTATATTTTCTCCACCAGCGGACTAAGCAGCGGCGTTTACATTACAGAGTTTTTAACTATTGATAATGAAAGATTCACCGAAAAAATTATCATTTCCAATTCAGGAAAATAAAATTATAGCTATAAAAATATACACCACACATTAATATTTAGAAATTATGAGCACTAAATCTACTCTACAAAGTCTTAAAACATTCTTATTATTGTTTTTCTTTCTTATTACTCTTATAGGAAATGCACAAATTGGAATTGGAACAACTGTACCAGATGCTACAGCTATTTTGGATATCACTTCGACAGCAAAGGGAATATTAGCTCCCAGAATGACAACTGCACAAAGAACTGCCATAACAACCCCTGCGCAGGGACTATTGGTTTATGATACCGATTTAAAATTATTTTATTATTTCTCTAGCCCAAGTGGGTGGTTACCACTTTTAAACAGTTCTGTGGGAAGAACCAATTTTAAACGGGTAAAATCTGCAGCAGATCTCGCACCGGAACTTGCTCTTGGAGGATCTGTTTATCAGTTAAGTTCAAATACATTGTATGAAATAAATGGATCAATAACGCTAACTGCTCCAATAAATTTGAATGATGCTTACATTAGTGGACAAGATACTAATGAAGATATTCTAACATTTCCAGGTGGAACTATTTTTTCAGGAAGTATTGGTGGTAGTATTAGAAATGTTACTTTAAAAGCAGCATCAAGAGCTTTTAATATTACTGGTGGAACTTCGCTTTTTATTCAAAATATCATTATAGACGGGATGACTACAAATGTTGGAACTATTTCAGGTGTCGGTTTATATTTTGGCAACATCGTTCAATTTATTAACAATACCAACGGAATTACGTATTCTGGTATTAGTAGTTTATTGTTAAGCAATCAGGCTTGGTTAAATACTAATAATGGAACTTTTGAGACGTTCACCGGAACTTTTGGCCTAATACAAAAAAATAGTGGTTTTAGTACAGTTGACGGAGCTGATTTAGCATTAGATGTTAACGGTATTACAACATTAGGGACAGGGACTTTACTAGGTACCGTTTTTTCAGGAACCACAACAAATACCGCAGGTTATGTTAGAGGTTATCCTGCGGCTTCAACTTATACAGGATACAATTTTAGCAATGCCTGGACAGTAGATTCACCCGGGATCCCAAGAGAAGCGGATAGTGAGGCTACCGGAGATATTAATTTAGATGCAGTAGTTGGTAGCGGTATACTAACATCATTAGGTTCATCGGGAAGTAGAGTAAAAGTACTTGGTACCACAACTTCTAACAGCTTATTTCGCTTTGAAAAAGTTGCAAATAACAGAATTACATATAGAGGAATCAAACCAAGGTATTTTCAAGTAATAGCTTCGGTTTCATTTCAAACTAGCTCTGATGCAACTGTAATTCTATATATCGCAAAGAATGGTACAGTACTTCCCGAAACAAAAGTCTATGGCAAAGGTACAACTGGTATACTAACATCAGCTGGTATTTTAGCACTGCCAATTGTGGGCACAGTACAAATGAAAACAGGAGATTATCTTGAAATTTATGCAGAACGGTATGATGGAACGGGAAACATGCAGACAGTTTCTCTTAATTTAACTGCTAGATAATTTTTACAATAGAAATTAAAGTACAAAAAAGGGAATAGAAACTAAATTTCCATTCCCTTTTTCAATTAAAGCTTTAAATTACTTAGAACTTAATAGCAATCTTCCCAATAGTCTTTCCAGATTCCAGCAACTCATGCGCCTTTTTAAAATTTTCAGGAGTTAATCCCAAAAGAGTTTCGTTAAGGGTTGTTTTTAATATCCCTTCATCCAAAAGATCCGCAATTCTATTCAGGATGTTATGTTGCTCCTGCATATCATCGGTTTCAAACATCGAACGTGTGTACATTAGTTCCCAGGAAAATGAGGCGCTTTTGTTTTTAAGTTTATTTAAGACAACTGGATCACTGCTTCCTGTAATCGATGCGATATGACCTTGAGGTTTGATCAATTCGACCATGGTGTCCCAATAGGCATTGGTATCAACAAAATCTACAATAAAATCTACATATTCAAATCCCGCTTCGCGAACCGAGGCCACTAAATCTTTATGATCTACGACAAAATCAGCGCCTTGCTGTTTGCACCAATCGATCGTTTCCGGACGCGAAGCCGTAGCAATCACCGTTAAGCCTGCAATTTTTTTAGCCAACTGAATTGCAATCGAACCCACTCCGCCTGCGCCGCCAATAATCAGGATCGATTTTCCCTTGTCTTTTTCAGGATTAATTCTAATGCGGTCAAATAATATTTCCCAGGCCGTTAAACCTGTCAAAGGTATTACAGCAGCTTCTTCAATGCTTAATGACGTTGGCTTTTTACCCACAATTCGTTCATCTATAATCTGATATTCGGCATTGCTTCCTTGTTTGGTAATATCTCCGGCGTAAAATACGGGATCGCCTACTTCGAACAGGCGTACATTTTCTCCTACGGCTTCAACAATTCCTACGGCATCCCAGCCAATAATTTTTGGCGTTTCCAGAACAGTATCTTTCGCACTATTCTGACGAATTTTAAAATCAACCGGATTTACAGATACGGCACTTATTTTTACTAACAAATCACGTTTACCCGGAATTGGTTTTGGCGTTTCAAACGATATAAAGCTTTCTTTATCAGCAATGGGCAATGATGTTTTAAATCCTATAGCTTTCATATTTTAATTTTTAAGTTGAATTTCTGATAACAAAGATAATCGCTGCTCAAATTTTACAAATGGTATAAATTGATTGTATATCTGTATAAATTTACCAAATCTATTTTTGTTACTGTAAAAGCCCTAAACAAAAAAAGCCGATTTTACAATCGGCTTTCTTCTATAACAATGATTTACTTAAAATCTTGCAGCAAATTCTTTTGCAAAATCTTCCAACTTAATTTTTCCGTCAACAGCAAATGTATTACTCAAAAAATCATGCTGAATTTTACCGCTTCTTAAACCTGAACCCATTTCGGTGTACAATCCAGCCATTTCCTCTGGTAATCCGGCTTGCTTCATTCCGCCAAGCGCTTGCTCATCTGTAAACTCAATCCATGGTAATTCCGTCTTATCAATGGCAGTTCCTAAAACTTTTGCCACATCAATTGGAGTTCGCACATCACTTACAATATAACGAATGTTTTTTCCTGATGCAGTTTTTTGCAATTCTTCAGCGACTGCAGTTGCAATATCTTCAGGATGTACAAAAGGAATTTTAGCGGTTGATGGATAATTAGAACCTATAATTCCCGCTCCTTTTATCATCGGAACATCATTATACAAATTCGTATAGAAAAATCCTGCACGAAGAAAAGTCAGCGATACGTTTTCTAAACCTTCGTATATTTTTTCGATATTATAAAGTCCCGCAATTGGTCCTGTACCTTCTGGCAAATCGGCACCAATGCTGCTTAACATGACAACGCGCTTTACTCCTGCTTCGCTTATCGCCGCTGCCAAAGCTTTACCGGCAGCTGTGGTATTTGCAATAATATCAGATCCACCTAAATTTGGCGGCGTCATCGCAAAAACAGCATCAGCATTTGTAAAAGCATTTTTCAAAAAGGCAGCATCGCTTACTGAACCTACAGCAGCTTTCGCGCCTAAAGCTTCGATAACTTCAATTCTGTCATTATTACTTGTAATTACGGTTACTTCATAGCCAGAAGCAATTAATTTTGTGGTTAGAGGTTTTCCTATATTTCCTAAAGAACCTGAGATTGTGATTTTCATAGCTAAATTATTTTTTTATTATCTGTAACAAAGGTATATTTGTACTTACTTTTATACAAGTACTTACCCTAAAGTGTGCACAAATGACAGCAATCAAAGAATCATCGACCATTCAGGAAAATAAGCAATATGCTTTAGAACAATGCCCGGTAACTTATGTAATGGAAAAAATTGGCGGATATTGGAAACCCATTATCATCTACCATCTTTCGGGCGGAAGCAAACGCTATAGCGAACTTAAAAGAGCGATTCCGGCAGTTACCGAGAAAATGCTCATTCAGCATCTCAAGCAACTCGAAGCAGATAATCTTGTTATTCGTGAAGCCAAACCGGTTGTTCCGCCATTTGTAACCTACAAACTCAGCAACGCAGGAAAGGGTTTAATGCCTGTAATTGAGGCCATGGCAACGTGGGCTTTTAAAGATAAAGAAGACGGATTTAAAAAATAAATCTGGGCTGTAGTATTTATAAAAACCAGATTATCAATTAACCTCGCATCTTATTATGTTGACGTAAAATATATCCGGTTTTCAAGTAAAAAAATTAATTCACTAATAATGAGTATTTTATAAAACAAAATTAAGAATCATGTAAAGGATTAAAAACGTAAACCTCTAATTTTGAAATAATTAATTATTAACGAAATAGATGAAATTATGAAAACGCTAATCAAATCAAAAATCGCATTTCTTTTTATTTTAATCGGACTTTCGTTTTCCTGCAAGAAAACCGATACCATTCCAGCCGATAATACCTATGTTGATTCTACCGAAACAACAATTGATAGTGTAGACGCTACAATAGACACAGCAACTGTAATTACAGATACATCTGCTATAAAAAGAGATTCTATCGCAAAAGCAAAAAAATAGATCATGATCCCATTTTATAAAGGATTCAGACTATTATTTTCATAAAAACTCCATTGTAATAATGGAGTTTTTTTGTGGTTTTTATTATGAGTACTTTGCTTTAATGGCACACGGATGATACGGATTCGCTATCGCGAAAACGCAGATTTACGCGGATTTTTTACACTCGATTTTTGTCAGGCTGAGCGTCTCGAGACTTTGTGAGAAACACAGGTTCCAATTGGTGCACCTTCCACTTCGCTACCATTGACGTTTTTAATTTTTCACAATCCCTTAGCGATCTCAAAGCAAAGCGAAATAAAGACAAAGCTTAGTGAACTCTGCGCAAAACCTTTGTGTACTTTGCGGTAAATGTCATTTTATATTACTTTTTTTAAATAAAAATTATTCATCAGGAAAACAAACGAGATGTTAATCTTAAATTGTCTTATGAAAAGAATTGCTTCGCCAGTTCTCACTTTCAGGCTCGGGTGCGGGATCAGCTCCTCAAAAAAAAATTGGTTTTATAATAGAAATAAAAATGACAAAATTATGCATAGTTGGAGCAACTCTTAGAAATTTAAAGACGAAACAAAACACCATATCTCACTAACTAACAAAATTTTACACTAATATAAATTAAAGACTCCTCATTTTTAAGGTATATTTAAGCTCCTAAATCCCTCCCGAACAAATATCAATTCGTAAATTAGCACCAACAAAATTTATCCGAATGACAGTACTTACATTTACCCTGATTATGATTCTTGGTGCTTTTTTAGCAGGTTTTATTGGTTCATTATCAGGCTTGGGGGGCGGAATCATCATAATTCCCCTTTTAACAGTCATTCTTGGTGTTGACATTCATTATGCAATTGGTGCGGCATTAGTTTCTGTAATTGCAACTTCCTCAGGTTCAGCCGCGGCGTATGTCAGGGAAGGAATCACGAATATGCGACTGGGAATTTTTCTCGAAATTGCCACCACTATCGGAGCTGTTTGCGGAGCTTTACTTTCGACCATTGCTCCTACTTCATTCATAGCCGTATTATTCGGACTTACTTTGATTTTCTCGGCTATTAATTCACTTCGAAAAAAAGAAGAACATATTGTTTTACAATCAAGCCCTTTGGCCAAAAAACTGCGATTGGAAGGCACTTATCCAACTCATGACGGGCAAGTGGTACATTACGGAACCAAAAACGTAGTGGGTGGTTTTGGAATGATGGGCATCGCCGGTATGATGTCAGGTTTATTAGGTATTGGTTCCGGTGCTTTTAAAGTGATTGCTATGGATAATATCATGAGAATCCCGTTTAAGGTTTCTACCACAACCAGTAATTTTATGATGGGTGTTACCGCAATGGCGAGTTCTGTAATCTATATTCAGAAAGGGTATATCGAACCTGGAATTTGTATGCCGGTTGTTATTGGTGTTTTGTTTGGCGCTATGGCCGGAGCAAAAGTACTGGTAAAAACCAATCCTAAAAAACTAAGAATCTTTTTTGCGTGCCTGATTTTTGTGCTTGCAGTAAACATGATATACAACGGACTTAATGGAAAAATCTAAGACAATGCAACACGAAAAATTTGGAGAAAAAGATTTTCAAACCATTATTGGAAACTTATTGCGCTACGGTGTCTGGATCTCATTATCTGTCGCTTTTATTGGCGGAATTGTTTATTTGATGGGACACAGTAACGATATCGAAAACTATTCTGTTTTTAAAGAAAATGACCGTAATATATTCGAAGTAATTGCAGCAATCTATAATGGCGCCATTCAGGGAAAAGGAGAATCGCTAATATTCGTTGGGATCATCTTCCTTTTTCTAACGCCTGTATTACGTGTTTTACTATCACTGTTTTCTTTTCTCTTAGAAAAAGATTATCTCTATGTCGTAATTACATTAATCGTTATTGTAATCATTCTGATCAGTGTTTCTTTTGGATTTTCTCATTAGATAACACTCGCTTTTTTTATTAAACACATAGAAACATAGGTTTTATGTGTAAATTAAAGAATGTAAAAAAGAAACCCATTTCTTTCACATAGCTGTCTGGCTAGCTATGTGAATTTAAAATAAGTGAAACGCCTTTTTATAAGTTTTATAAGTTTACAAAAGCTATGTTTTTATGTGTTTAAAAGAATTGCAGTTCGTTAAAGACTATTTTTTACTAATTGCCCTAATCGTTTTAGATCGAATTCTACTTTTTCCTTCCATTCCAAACCAAAATTCAGCCGCATACAATTATGGTATTGATCGTGCTGCGTGAAAATCCTGCCGGGAGCAAAACCTATTTTTTGCTGAATCGCGGTGTCATACAAAACAGCGGTGTCGATACTTTTATCCAGCTCAAGCCAAAGAAAAGAACCTCCCTGTGGTTGTGAAATTTTAGTGTTTTCCGGAAAATGATCTTCAATTGTGCGCTGAAAATGCAGTGAATTGGTATATAATGTACTTCTTAAATTCCTTAAATGATGATCGTATCTTCCGTGTTCTAAGAAATCGGCGATTACTTCCTGATACAACGAAGGCATACAAACCGTCTGCGCCATTTTTTGTCTGATGATTTTATCCTTGAATTTTCCAGGAGCCACCCAGCCTACCCGATATCCCGGCGCCAAAGTTTTAGAAACTGATCCGCACCACATCACAATTCCGGCTTCGTCGTAATACTTGCAAGGTTTTGGCCTAACAGTTCCAAAAAACAAATTGCCATACAAATCATCTTCAATCAAAGGAATATTATGATGCGTGAGCATTTTTACCAATTCCTTTTTATGTTCATCGGGCATTAAACTTCCTAAAGGATTACTGAAATTGCTCATAAAACAGCAAACATCCACTTTATGAATCACCTTCTTTAAAGCTTCTAAATCTACTCCTGTCGTAGGATGCGTAGGCAATTCGATAATGTTAAGTCCCATATTTTGGGCAATCTGGATAATGCCAAAATAAACCGGACTTTCAATCGCAATAGTATCTCCGCGTTTGGTAACGGCCATTAAACAATTAAAAATAGCATTCATAGCTCCCGAAGTAGTCACGAAATCATCTTCCGTCAATTTTCCTTCTAATACAATGGCCCATTTTGCCAAATTTCGTCTCAAATTGGCACTTCCCTGAACGGGCTCGTAACTTGTACCGCTTTCTGCCAGATTGCGTACCACTTTTGCAAGGCCCTTATTAAGCTTTGCAATAGGCAACAAACCGGGATCCGGAACTCCAATCGAAAATCGAGTGATGCCTTTATCGCTCAGACTATCAAAAACCTTGGTTATCAAATCCTCCGAAGTTGTTTTTTGTTCTGATAACTTCAGTTTATTCATAGAAGGTATCAGCAATTTTCTATTCGAGGTTTTACTAACATAAAAACCTGATTTTGGACGGGATTCTATCAACGATTTGCTTTCTAATTCTAAAAATGCCTGTTTTATGGTATTCATACTTACATTATGCAATTTCTGGAAAGCACGAATAGATGGAAGTTTATCTCCAATTTTTAAAGTTTCGGAGAATATTTGTTCCTGAATTGTATTTGCAATTTTTTGATATAAAACCTCTCTTGCCATTTTTTTGATCGTTATCTGTATCCTGTAAATTTACTAAAATTCAATCTGTATCCTTTATAATATTAATTGCAAACATTTAGCCAGCTGAATAATTTTTCGGCAGCAGTTTGAATTTTATTCGTGCGCGTTTCAGGATCTTTAAATGCGTTAAAAAAAGTATTCTGAGCATGAAATTTTAAATCCTGCTCTACCTCAATACTATAAAATTCCTGCTCCCAATAGGAGTTAATTTCCGGTTTTCCCTGATTATTAATTAAAACAAAAGCATAACCAATTACGCGATTATCAAAAGAGGCAATACTTAACGGAAGACCAAAATGATCCGGAGATTTTACCAGTTTGTTGTGGCTATCGGCAACCTTACCCTGGTAAATATTGACAACAGATTTTAAAGACGATATGGTAATTGAATCAAATTGAATGTTGGCTGTTTTAGTTGTATCCATCGCTGTAGTTGTTTAATTATTGAACAAAATTAGGAGGTAAAAAATATCAGACACAGATACAAAAATCATTTAATTTAAGGGTACAGATGACAAAATAATTGTCAGATCAAAAATTCTAACACGAATTTCACAAATTATAACTGATTAGCTTAGCTTGTGAAATTAATTGCACCAACTAATTTGTGCAAATTCGTGTAATTCGTGTTCAAAATTGATGAATACTATTTGCGTTCAAATAATATCCTTAAAACAGTTTTTTGATAACATAAAAAATAAATTTTAATATCTTTACTAGATGATAGAAATTGGTATAGACAGTTTTGCTTCGGCGATGTACGGAGACAACAACACTTTGAGTAGTGTCGATGCGATGGAACAATTATTACAAAGAATCGAGCTCGCTGATCAGGCCGGACTTGATGTTTTTGGAATTGGAGAGCATCATAAAAAGGAGTTTTTAGATTCGGCTACAGCCGTAATATTGGGCGCTGCTGCCGGGCGAACAAAACGCATTAGGCTAGCAAGTGCTGTTTCGGTTTTAAGTGCTGCTGATCCGGTTCGGCTTTATCAAAATTTTGCAACTTTAGATTTAATTTCAAAAGGAAGAGCTGAAATTGTTGTAGGCCGAGGATCTGCTATTGAAGCCTATCCCCTTTTTGGTTATAGTTTAAATGATTACGACGCACTTTTTAGTGAGAAATTAGACCTTCTGTTACAAATTAGAGATAATGAATTTATTACCTGGTCCGGAAAATTCCGTCCGGCTTTGAATAATCTGCCCGTATATCCCAGAGCTTTACAGGAAAAATTGCCTATTTGGTTAGGTGTTGGCGGAACTCCCGAATCTTTTGTACGCGCAGGATCTTTGGGCTTGCCGTTGATGGTTGCTGTAATTGGCGGGCAAACACACCGATTTAAACCTTTGGTCGATTTGTATCGTGAAGCCGGAAAAGCAGCAGGGTATAAACCCGAAGAACTAAAAGTAGGTTTACATTCACCAGGTTTTGTGGGAAGCACAACTGCAAAAGCCATCGAAGAATATTACCCGGGTTACGCCGAACTTTGGACAAAATTAGGAAGAGAACGCGGTTGGCCGCCCGTAACCAAAGACAAATTTGACGGACTTATTGACGATCTTGGTGTTCTCGTTGTTGGCGATCCTGAACGCATTGCCGAGAAAATCTTACGCCACAGCGAATCTCTTGGCGGAATCTCAAGATTTACATTTCAAATGGATAATGCTGGACTTACACACACGCAATTAATGAGCGCTATAGAACTTATTGGCTCAAAAGTAATTCCATTAATCCATAAAGGATAGACATTTTTTTTGGCCCACGGATGAAACGGGTTAAACGGATTTACACGGATTTTCATTTTAAATTTTTAATGAAAATGCATTATAGATAGCCCACAGATAACATGGGTTAAGCGGATTAACACGTTTTTCTTTATTTAAAATAATAATAAAAATCCGTGAAAATCTGTAAAAATCCGTAACATCTGTGGGCTAAATAGCGCACGCATTTTTAAAGTTTAGCAATAAAAAAAAACAGCGAAAACCCGTTTAACCCGTTTCATCCGTGGGCAAAAAACATTAAAACATAAAAAAGCATCCGCCATTACGACGGATGCTTTTTGTTTTTAGCTTAAGATTGGCAAAATAAAAACCAGTGAAAATCTGTTTAAATCTGCGTCATCTGTGGCCTGTAAATTAGAATTTATACGTTACACCAACTCTAAAATTTCTTGGTGCTTCTGTTTGCCAGTAATAAGATTCAAGCCACTCATAATAAGAACCGCTGTAAAGATATTTATCCAAAATATTAAATACGTTAGCAGTAATTTTTATTTTTCCTGTTTCATAAGATAAACCACCATCTAGTTTAAAATAGTCCGGTAATCTTTCTGATGCTACGCTCCACGTATCCGTTTCACGTCCTGCAAGATAAGTACCTCCAATAGAAGCACCTAATCCTTTTAGTTTTCCGTTTTGAACCGTATAATTCAACCATGCATTCGCTGTATGTTTAGAATATCCCGGAACAACAGAGCCTTCTTTAATAGTTGTAACATCTGAATCAAGTACAATAGATTCTGTAAAAGCGTAATTAGCAATTAAATTAAGGCCATCAAAGATTTTTCCTCTTACGTCAAATTCAATACCCTGAGCTCTTTTTTCTCCAAGAACAACACTATATTGCTGACCACCGGGAATATTTTTCGGGTCAGAAGTAAGCTCATTTTTCTTTAAAATATTGTAAGCAGATAAACTGGTATTCCAAGAACCATCAAACCAATCTTTTTTGATACCAAATTCAACATTATTTCCTGTAAGTGGTTTTATTTTACCCTCTTTAACAATACCTGACTGTGGTGTAAAAGCCTGATCATATAATCCGTACACAGCCAAATCATCCGTTACAGAAAAACTAACTCCAACACGTGGTGTAATATGGCTGTCCTCCTGGGTTCCTCCAAAACTTGACTGAGTAATCCAGGTATATCTGGCAGCAAGAGTCAATCGTAATCTGTTTTCAAGAAAACCAAGTTCATCCTGAATATATGCCGCTGCATATTCTGAAGTTATTTTTCCGCCAGCTCTTACTGAAAGCGGCGTTATACGATCAAAAGCGGGCATACCATTTACTGGTGGACCATAATTTGGATTGTAAACATTAAACGGATTTGCAGGAGTATCAAGCTTATGCGATTGTCCCCAATCTGCCATATAATCTTTGCTCCCTAAATCTACACCACCTAAAACTTTATGGGTAATTGGTCCGGTAGTAAATTTTCCGTTTACAAAAATCTGACCTAAGTACATATTGCTTTCTGCATCCCAAATACTAACATTTCTTATAATGTTGCCTACTCCTAATGTATTTTTTTCAGAACCTACAGCACTTGGCCATGAACTATATCCTTCTTGTAAATATTTAAAATAAGAAGTTTGTGCCGTCAATTTCCAATTGTCATCAAACTTATGCTCAAACATAAAGTATCCGCTATGATCCTGAATATTAGTATCCGGCAAACCTGGTTGTGTCATAGTAAAATCAACTGGTAAAGTTGCATATCCTTGAGATTTAGGACCAAAAACATAATAAGAACCAACCTCGGTCATGTTCGCATACTGAAAATTATATTCAGCCGTAATTTTTGTTTTATCATCAATTTGATACGTAATCACCGGAGCAATTACATAACGGTCATTGTGCTCATATGCTCTGTGTGAACCTTTATTTTGTGCCGCTGCATTAAAACGGTACAATAATTTTCCTTTTTTATCCAGTTTCCCGTCAAGATCAATACTTGCTCTGTAAAAGTCATAACTTCCTGCCATGACAGTAGCTTCACCTTTAGTAATTCCGGTTGGTTTTTTAGTTACTACATTATAAAGTCCGCTTGGGTCGCCGCTCGAAAGCATAAATCCTGCCGGCCCTTTTACAAACTCAATATGATCTACAAAGCTCATGTCTTCTGTAAGAGGTCCCCATGAAGAAGAAACTACATTAAAACCATTACGGAAAGCCTGCACCTGAGAACCACGCATTTTAATATTTGTGTATAAATCTCCCCAGTGTTCTGAACGTACAGCACCACTCACGTTTCTGATTACTCCGTCACTCATACTTGTAATTTGTTGATCTTTTAAAGTCTGAGCGCTTATAATTTGAATATTTTGGGGAATTTCAAGTACGGGAGTCTGAAGACGTAATGACAATGAAGGCTTATCTTGTTTGTATTTATTTTTGGTAATTACTACTTCGTCAAGATCTTCCTGGCTTTCAGAAAGCATGAAGTTTTTAGTTACTGTTTGTTTTGCATTTACAGTGATCTGAGCTTCTATCGCATGGATACCCATAGCGTGAATACTAATCGTATAGGTAGCCGGCTTAACGTTTTTAATTTCGTATTGCCCATTTTCATTGGTAATGGCAGTATGTCTTGTTCCTTTAAGAGCAACAGAAACACCTTCTGCCGGAACGTTTCCGCTTAAAGAAACTTTCCCTATTACTTTTCCTGCGTCCTGAGCCATCATTTGCAATGAGGTTAAAAACATCAGGCAAAACAATGCTCTTTTAATAGTCAATATGTTCATTTTGTATCTCGTTTTGATTTCGATGGCAAAAGTAATAGCTAAATCCTTCTTAACCAAAATTATTTTTAATTATTCTAAATAAGAACCTAAATTAACCTTAAGGTTTTCTAAACAAGATTTTTAAATCATCATAAACATCTAATTTTCAAACACCTTAACTTTATACCATTATTTTAAAATTATTGAGACAAAAATCGATTTCCTCCAAACAGCTATGCATTTTTCATCTCAAACATCAAAATTATCACCCACTCTGCTTATCTTTAATCTGGAAAAAATCGTCCGAAAACAAAATCTTAGCTATGAATACTACGCAAACCATTAGAAAAGTTGCCATTGTTGGATACAATAGAATTCCGTTTGCCAGGGCGAATACGGCCTACGCCGAAGTTGGAAATCAGCAAATGATGACCGCCGCTCTTAACGGACTTATAGATAAATACAACCTGAAAGGAAAATTACTGGGTGAAGTTGCCGGAGGTGCAGTAATCAAACATACTTACGACAATAATTTGATTCGCGAATGTGTCATGAAAACATCTCTTGATCCTGCAACTCCAGCCTGCGATTTGCAACAAGCCTGCGACACCGGAATAGAAAGTGCTATTTATATTGCCAACAAAATTGCTTTGGGACAAATAGAATCCGGAATTGCCGGCGGTGTAGATTCTATTAGCGATATGCCAATTGCAGTGAGCGAAAAACTGAGAAAAATTTTACTGAATGCCCGAAAAGCAAAATCATTAGGCGAAAAAATAAAACTCTTTTTACAATTGCGCCCAAAAGATTTATCGCCTTTGGTGCCTAAAAACGAAGAGTCTCAAACGGGACTTTCGATGGGCGGACATACTGAAATTACTGCCAAACATTATAAAATTTCGCGTGAAGATCAGGATAATCTGGCGCTTAAAAGTCATTTGAATATGGCTAAAGCCTACGAGGAAGGTTTTTTTGATGATATGATTACTCCGTTTAACGGATTGGATAAAGACAATAATCTTAGAAAAGACAGCACAATTGAAAAATTGGCCAAACTAAATCCCGCTTTTGATAAAGTAAACGGAACGCTGACGGCAGGAAATTCGACTCCGCTTACAGATGGTGCTTCCTGCATACTTTTGGCCAGCGAAGAATGGGCAAAGGAACAGGGACTTCCTATTTTGGCCTACATTACTTTTGCCGAAATTGCTGCGATCGAATATGTCAAAAACCAACAAAACCTTTTGTTAGCGCCTTTATTTGCTGCAAGCAGAATGTTGGACAAAGCAGGATTGACTTTGCAGGATTTTGATTATTATGAAATTCACGAAGCTTTTGCCGCACAGGTTTTAGCCACTCTAAAAATTTGGGAAAGTCCTGAACTTAGTGCCCAATTAGGTTTAAAGAAAGCTCTTGGTGCCATTGACAGAAATAAACTCAATGTAAAAGGAAGCAGTCTCGCTGCAGCACATCCTTTTGCCGCAACCGGAGGAAGAATTATTGGTGTAATGGCAAAATTATTAAACGAAAAAGGTTCCGGAAGAGGATTTATCTCTATCTGCGCTGCCGGAGGACAAGGTGTTACTATGATAATCGAGAAATAATAAGTGTTTTTTAGCCACGAATTTCACTAATTTTCACGAATATTATACAGAAAGGTTAAAAAAATAATTCGCGGAAATTAGTAAAATTCGTGGCAACCACTCTTTTTACAAAACAGTTTAAACCCAACAGTCCTAAATCCTAAGGATCGAAACTGTCGGGTTTATGCATACGAAAATGTCCAACTCCCGTACTTTTATTTTCATTTAAAAAGCGAATTCTTCGACAGCAGCCAAAGCATTTGGTAAAGCACTATCTGCAAAATCAGGAATTGAAGTTCCTTCTACGCGAAAAGTAGTGACATCGGTTATGCCTAAAAAGCCCAAAACCACACGCAAATACGGTTCTGCAAAATCATAACTTTTATAAGGCCCATCAGAAAATACAGCTCCTGAAGCAACAGATAAGAATACTTTTTTACCGCTTATTAATCCTTTTGGTCCATTCTCATCATAACTAAAAGTCTTTCCTGCTCTCGCTACCTGATCGATCCATCCTTTTAATAATGCCGGAATTCCAAAATTATACATCGGAACCCCAATTACAATGATATCAGCTTCCAATAAATCTTTTATTGCATCATCAGAAAGCTTAATAGACTCTACCTGAGTCGTTGTATGTGCTTCTTCGGGAGTATAAAATGCACTAAGCTGTACTTCATTCAAATAAGGTAAAGGTGTTTTAGAAAGGTCAAAAGTTTTTACCTCGCTTGCCGGATATTCTTTTGTCAGTTTTTCCAGAACTGCGTTGGATAATTTATTACTAAATGAAGCATCGCCTTTGATACTTGTAATTATATTCAGAATCTTTTTGCTCATTTTTTTACTATTTGTTTTACGATACAAACTTATATACATTTGCTATCTCTTTTATAGTACTATCCTCAAGGATAGCGCTATCCTTGAGGATAGTAACACGAGAAATATGAAAACAAAGAGCGAAATAACAAAAGAAATGGGCTGTGGCGGCCAACCGGAAGAATGTCTTGCTGCACTCCTTCCCGTACGAGATGCATTAGAAGTTTTAAGCGGAAGATGGAAGTTGCCTATTCTGATTGCTTTATCAAACAGACCCAAACGATTTAAGGAGATTTCTAAAGATATAAATGGAATTACAGATAAAATGCTTTCGAAAGAACTTAAAGATCTGGAAATAAACAAACTCGTAACCAGAACTGTTTATGATACTTTTCCGCCAACTGTTGAATATGCCAGAACAGAACACAGCCACACTTTGTATAATGTGATTGGAGCATTAAATGAATGGGGAACTTTGCATAGAAAAGAAATTATCGGGCATTAAAAAATAGAATACCCGGTTGGTATCAATCAAAATTTTATTAAACACTTAGAAGCTTAGATTTTAGATTTAAAAATGGATACAAAAGCTATGTTTCTAAGCGTTTAAATATTTTTTCACGCAGATTTTAAAAAGATCTGGGCAGATCTGCACAGATAATTATCTAAAAATAAATCTGCTAGCTGCAAGATCTGCGTGCAACACCTTTTTTAAGCTTCTGTATCTATCAAGATTATTATTTCATAACGATACGAAAAAGATTTATATAAATGGAAAGCAATTCCATCAAAAAGATAAATGAAGCTGCAGCTAAAATCTGTTAGAAAACACAAAATCATTACAGAAAATTCTGAACGTAGAAAAATTTATCAAACAATAATTTTAGCAAAAGAATACATCAAATCCTTACACAAGAACCCAAAAACAATTAATAATCAATAAATTACACAACTAATTAATATTAGAATCTAAAATAATTATAAAGAAAAAGATTAAATTTGGTTACCCAAATTATAAATTCATTCTGAATAATTATGAAAAAAAATCTACTTAAAAAATTTAAAGAAAGGCAATTCCACCATGTATTCTATGCATTTTTTCTCTTGCTTTCATGGCAGGGACACTGCCAGTACATCACACAAAACGTTGCTCCCACCGCTGTAATCAAAGAAGGTTTAGCAATAGAACAAGCTCCAGACGGACGAATATTTATTGCCGAAAGAGCCGGTATTGTAAAAGTGTTTCAAAACAATGCCGTTTCAACCGTATTTACAGTAACCACTATTACAGATAAAGAACAAGGATTACTCGGTTTAACGCTACATCCTGATTTTGCGACAAACGGTTATATGTATGTATTTTATGCCATTGTTGATGGCGCAATAATCCGACACCGAATAGAAAGAGTTCAAATTAACAATGCAAATCAGGTGGTGAGCAGACAGGAAATCTTGCTGTTAGAACCCGTTGGCGACGGATTTCATAATGGTGGCGACTTAAAATTCTTTAACGGATATTTGTACGTAACCGTTGGAGACAGTCAGTTGAACACCAATGCTCAGAATCTTGATACCTACAAAGGAAAAATCTTGCGTCTTACCGAAGATGGACTGCCAGCGCCCGGAAATCCTTTCTACGGAAGTGGATCTGTACAAAAACAAAGCATCTGGGTTTACGGTTTTAGAAATCCGTGGAGGCTGGTTGCCAATAAAACAGCCAATAAATTATTTGTTTTGGATGTTGGAACTTCATGGGAAGAAATCAATGAAATCAGTAATCCCACTATTCGTAACTACGCCTGGGGACATCCGCAAGGTGGCGATGGAAAACAAACAGAGATTAATTTATTTACCAACCCTATATTTACATACGCCACCGGAAGTATCGGGAACGCCTTGACCAATGGTCTTCTCTACAACCCTACTACACCACGTTATCCTAATCTTGAAGGCAAATTTATTATTAAGGATTATGTTCGAAATGAAATTCGTTCTTTCGATCCCAATATTGCTGATCCGGTTTCGACCGAATTTTATTTCGCTCCACAAAAACAAGCCCTTGGAATGATGTTAGGCAATGATGGCTATATTTACTATTGTGCTTACGAAAATAACGGAGCCTTAATCAAACTTGATTATATCGCCACGGCAGCTCCTACGATCGTAAATCATCCGCTATCTCAAACGATCATGCAAACTACGCCTGTTACTTTTACGGTTTCGGCAAGTGGCGTGGGACTTGGTTATCAATGGCAATTTAATAATGTAGATATTCCCGGAGCAACTGCCGCAAGTTACACGATTCCTGCTGTTGTACCGGCAAATGCAGGCGCTTACAGAGTTATCGTTACCAATACTGCCGGAAGCGCCACGAGTAATCCGGCGACATTAACAGTAACACCTTTTAACAATACACCAACCGTTACAATTGTTTCTCCGTTACCAACCTTAAAATGGAACGCTGAGGATATCGTTCATTTTGAAGCAACAGCAACAGATATCGAAGACGGAGCATTACCGGCAAGCGCTTATTCCTGGAATATTGATCTTTTTCACGAAGACATTCCCGGAGCGGGACATTCACATCCTGGGGGAAGTCCGCAAGGCGTAAAATCAGGCGATTTTACAGCCTCTAATCAAGGTGAAAAAACACCAAACGTTTGGTACCGATTTACCGTAAAAGTAACCGATAGCAACGGCTTGACAGGAACTGATTTTGTAGATATTAAACCTAATTTAGTTGATGTAACCGTAACGAGTTCTCCGGCTTTACTGGCTTTAGAATTCAATCAAAAACCAGTTACAGCTCCCGCAACAAAACAAGTTGTGGCAAATGCTGCCGTACAAACCTTAAATGCCCCTACTCCGCAATACGTTGGAAACATCAGATACGATTTTGACCATTGGAACCATGGCGGAGCTGCCAACCAAACCTTTAAAGCTCCTGCAACCGGAACAATAACTTATACCGCTGTTTACACTGCGACTACACTGCCTAATGCTCCGTATTTAGGAGTTATTGCACAAATTCCGGGAGTTATTGAAGCCGAAAATTACGATATTGGCCCAGGTGCTTATTTTGACAGCAATGGCGGCGGAGATACGGCTTACAGACCTGGCGATGGCGTAGGAACTGAAGTTTGTAATGAAGGTGGTTTTAATCTTTCTTACGTAGCCAAAAATGAGTGGCTGAAATACACTGCAAAAGTCAATACGACCGGAAATTATAATATCAATTTAAGAATTGCATCGCCTTATGCCAACCGAAAAGTACGTCTTGAAGTCGACGGCGTTAATGTCACAGGAACAGTAAATATTCCTAATACAACAGGTTTTCAAAATTGGCAAACCGTTACAATTCCCAATATTCCTTTAACGCAAGGTACGCGTATTATTACTTTATTTTTTGAAGAAGGCGACATCAACGTTAATAAAATGGAATTTGTACTCACCGGAAGTACAACAGCTCCAATTGCTGATTATGAGGTAAGTCCACAAATGGGATGCTTAAATGCTCCTGTTCTTTTTACCTCTGTTTCTATAGGTACGGTCGATAATTATCTTTGGAGTTTTGGTGAAGGTGCACAACCTGCAACCGCAACAGGAGTTGGTCCTCATAGCGTAATTTATGGTACCGAAGGGATAAAAGCTGTTTCATTAACCGTTAGCAATACCATTGGAAGTAATACAAAAAACAACTCGCCTTTTACGGTACATAACTGTAATCTGGGTGTTGAAAACCCGAATGAAGAATGGAATAAAATCACTGTTTATCCAAATCCTTCAACTGGTTTATTTCATTTATCGAAAGAACTGGAATGGAGTGTTTATTCACCTTTAGGCATCAAAATAAAACAAGGATCAGGAAATACAATCTCTATTTCTGAACATCCAACAGGAATTTATTTTGTAAAAACAAACGCCGCTACTAAGGCCATTTCGATTAGTAAACAATAAGATTAAATCAATCCTTAAAACCCTTCGTTGAGTATAATTTATTTAACACATAGAAACATAGCTTTTGCTTAATTAAAAAAAGGCATTTCACTTATTTAAAATACACATAGCTATGTGAAAGAAATATATTTCTTTTTTGTCTTCTCTATCAGACATAAAAGCTATGTTTCTATGTGTTTAATTTTTTTCACGCAGATTTAGCATATTTAGCATATTTTATTTTATAATCTCTTTGATTTTTTAATCTGTGGATTTCTCCAAATCCTTCTGGTTTTCTATTACAAAAGTCAATATTTTGTAGTAAATTACAGCTTCTTAAAGATCCATTTCATTTTAAATAAATAAAAATGATAGACTCCAAAATACCGGAAGGTCCATTAATCGAAAAATGGAATAATTATAAAGCGAAAGCGAAACTTGTAAATCCGGCCAACAGAAAAAAACTCAACATTATAGTCGTAGGAACTGGTCTTGCAGGTGCTTCCTGTGCAGCATCATTGGCAGAGCAAGGTTATAATATTCAATCTTTTTGCTTTCAGGATTCGGCCAGAAGAGCCCATTCTGTTGCGGCACAAGGAGGTGTAAATGCTGCCAAAAACTATAAAAATGATGGAGACAGTACTTACAGAATGTTCTACGACACCATAAAAGGCGGCGATTTCAGATCTCGTGAAGCCAATGTTTACCGTCTCGCGGAATGTTCAGCAGCTCTTATAGATCATGCTGTAGCGCAAGGCGTACCGTTTGCCAGAGAATATGCCGGATATCTTAATAATCGATCTTTTGGAGGGGTTCAGGTTTCCAGAACGTTTTATGCACGCGGACAAACCGGACAGCAACTTTTGTTGGGTGCTTATCAGGGTTTATTACGTCAGGTTTCTTTAGGAAAAGTAGCTTTGCATACCCGTCACGAAATGCTGGAATTGGTTGTAATTGATGGAAAAGCAAAAGGAATCATTGCCAGAAATCTGGAAACCGGAGAACTCGAACGTCACGTTGCTGATGCGGTAGTTTTAGCGTCAGGAGGTTATGGTAAAGTCTATTATCTTTCTACTTTAGCAATGGGCTGCAACAGTTCGGCCATTTGGCGAGCACATAAAAAAGGCGCTTATATGGCAGGTGTGAGCTGGATTCAGTTTCACCCTACTTCACTCCCACAACACGGCGAAAATCAATCTAAACTTACGCTAATGTCAGAATCGCTTCGTAACGACGGGCGAATTTGGGTGCCTAAAAAAGCTCAGGACGACAGAAATCCTAATACAATTCCGGAAGACGAACGCGACTATTACCTGGAACGTAAATATCCTTCTTTTGGGAATTTGGCTCCGCGCGATATTTCGTCAAGAGCAGCAAAAGAACAAATCGATGCCGGACATGGCGTTGGCCCTATGAAAAATGCGATATATCTTGACTTTTCGGCTGCGATTAACGCGCAGGGAAAAGACAATATTGAAGCCAAATACAGCAATCTTTTTGCGATGTACGAGAAAATTACCGGAATCAACGCTTACAAAGAACCGATGTTAATTTCACCCTCAGCACATTTTACGATGGGCGGTCTTTGGGTCGATTATGAATTAACGACCAGTATACCGGGTTTATTTGCTTTGGGAGAAGCTAATTTTGCCGATCATGGCGCGAACAGACTGGGGGCAAATTCCTTGCTTCAGGCTTGTGTAGATGGTTATTTTATTGCGCCTTATACGATTCCGAATTATTTGGCCGGTGAATTAAACGCTCCGAAATTAAATATCAATCATCCTGCTTTTGATGAAGCTGAAAATACTGTCAGAAATCAACTTGATAAATTTTTAAATAGCAACGGAACGCTTTCAACAGATTACTTCCATAAAAAAATTGGCCGATTATTATATGAAAAATGCGGACTTTCCAGAAGTAAAGAAAAACTCGAAGAAGCCTTAAATGAAATCCAATTACTGAAAGCATCTTTTGAAAAAGACCTCTTAATTACTGGCGATGATACTTTAAACAGCGAACTCGAAAAAGCCGGACGTATCGCTGATTATATCGAATTGGCCGAACTAATGTGCCATGACGCTCTGCAAAGAGAAGAATCCTGCGGGGCACACTTTCGTGAAGAACACCAAACTCCAGATGGCGAAGCAGTTCGAAATGACGAAGACTTTTGTTATGTCTCAGCCTGGGAATGGAAAGGAAAAGATCAGCAACCGGAATTACACAAAGAGCCACTCGTATTCGAATCAGTTGAACTGGCAGTTAGAAGTTATAAATAAATCAAAAGCATCAGAATATGAAACTATATCTTAAAATATGGCGACAACTTAACGCTTCCGCGAAAGGAGAAATGGTAAATTATGAAATTGACGGGGTTTCTGAACATATGTCTTTTCTGGAAATGCTCGATCTTTTGAACGAATCTTTAATTCAGAAAAAAGAACGCGTGATAGAATTTGATCACGATTGCCGTGAAGGAATCTGTGGTCAATGTGGCGTTGTCATTAATGGAAGAGCGCACGGACCTTTAAAAAATACGACAACTTGCCAGCTTCATATGCGAAGTTTTAAAGACGGAGATACTATTTATATCGAACCCTTTCGAGCCAAAGCATTTCCGGTTTTAAGAGATTTAAAAATCGATCGTTCTGCTTTTGATTCCATAATTGAAGCGGGCGGTTTTATTGGCGCTTCGACAGGTCAGGCTCCCGAAGCCAATAGCATTCCCATATCCTACGAAACTGCCGAAGCTTCTTTTGATGCTGCGGCCTGTATTGGTTGTGGCGCTTGCGTAGCGACTTGTAAAAATGCCAGTGCAGCTTTGTTTGTTGGTGCCAAAATAACACATCTGGCGTTGCTTCCGCAAGGAAAAATCGAAGCATCAAAAAGGGTTTTAACGATGGTGGACCAAATGGATGCAGCAGGTTTTGGAAACTGCTCGAATACCGGAGCATGCGAAATCGAATGTCCACAAGGGATTTCTATTCTTTCGATCGCTAAAATGAATGCGGAATATAGTAAAGCTTTGATTTTTAGGAAGTGATTTACATGAATAAAAAAACTCTCGCAAAGTCGCAGAGTCGCAAAGTTTTTTCTTTTTAAGTTTTTTAAACTTGGCGTCTTAGAGACTTTGCGAGATTAAATTCTAAAACCTTTACTCTTTTTTATAAAACTTCTCCTGCCCGTCCTGATAGATTCTTTTAAATCCGGTTACAACATTATTTTCTGAAACAATTTTTATGCGGAATTCATCTATTCCATCAAGTAAAAATAAATCCTGTTCCAGCGGAATCAATAGCAAAGTGGCGATATTATTCCATTTGTAATATAAATTATCATTTTCATATTTCAGTTCCACTTTGCCATATTTACCTTGGTAAGACTTTAAAATTGCAGCATCAACATTGGCCTTTTTTTGTCTGTTTTTAACGATAGGAACATACCAATCAAGATGGTTTGATAATTCTTTGTTTTTTGCCGAAAGCTTTTGCAAAGCCAATATGTGAGAGGTATTTACCGCTTCTTCGCTTTTGCATAAAACATCAGGCGTAACCCCTTTTCCTTCAAAATCCGTATTCGTAATCGGATCTTTTACTTCTCCAAAAGGAATATTCACTGAAAAGCCATTTGGTAATATCTTTCGATCAATCGGATGCGCACCACCAGCCGTTTTTTCACCCACAATCGTAACACGTTTTAAATTTTGAAGCGAATAACTCATCCATTCAGCAGCAGAAAAAGTAGTGTTACTTGTTAGGATATAAATATCAATATCCTCCATACGTTTTCCCGGTACAGATGGCAATAACCACATTTCCCTTTCGACTTTTTTTCTGTTTTTGTCATTAGTGTAATATTTATAAAGAGGTAATTCTTTACCTGAGTAAAAATAACTGCTTAAAAACTGTCCCATTTCCATAGCGCCGCCATTGTTTTGACGTAAATCGATAATTAGCGCATCACTACTGCTTAAAAATTGCATCGTCGCTGCTGCAGTTTCACTTCCTATTGCCGGATCTTCAAAATAATCAAACTTTAAGTAACCTATATTTCCTTCTAAAATTCGTGCCTGCTGAAAACCGAAATTTTTCTTTTTGGCTTCAGCCAATTCCTCTGCTTTAATTTTTTTCTGTACCTCTTTATCTCCTTTTTTTAGCTGATCTTTTGTCCATTCCGGATCATATCGTACTGCAAAATGTAAGTCTTTACTAGCCTCTACAAGATCTGAACTTAGTTTACCGGCAAAATCATTTGGTTTTACAAGATCTTTATAAAGCCCTTTTTTATAATTCTCATTCAGTTTCTTTTTAATATCTCCAACGGCATTTGGTCGTATATAGAATTCTTCAAGTTGTTGAGCCAATGAATCAATAATTTGTTTTTTATTTAATTCAGTAAGCTTAACTTCTTCTTTTGGAACTGGCTGATTTTGGGCATAGGAACCCATGGAAAATATTAGAAATAATAAGGTAAATAGGTGTTTCATTTTTTATGAAGTTTTACAGTTTAAAATTATTTTGTTTAAGATTTTATCTAATAATTGGATTTCGTCAGGAGATAATCCGTCAAGCGCGGTTTTTCTATTAAGTTTAAAAACAGGAGTCAGTAAGACAATTGTTTTATGACCTTTTTCAGTGATTTCAAGTTTGGTTTTTCTTTTATCCAGTTCATCTGTTGCTCTGGTCAGGTAATCTTTTTTGACCATCAATTCGATGATTCTGGTTACTGAGGCATTATCCTTAAAAATTAATCTGGCCATCTCTATTTGAGAAATTTTTGCATTATCATTTAAGATAATTAATACCAAACATTGATCGACTGTAATATCACTTACAACCTTTTGAATGTTTTTTTGACAAACTTTCCTGTATTCTTTAATGGCTTGTTCTATGGTGTAGAGAACCGTTCCGGTTGGCGTTTTCTGACTCATATTATAATTTATTTGATATATCAAAGATAATTATTTATTTGATATATCAAATAAATTCGAATTAATTATCATTCGATCAAATTAGCGCATACAATAAACCCGACAGATTTTTAGGCCTGTCGGGTTTGAATATTGAGGAAATAAAGTTTTTTTTGTATTAGAAATGACAAGATTATTTTAAACCTTATTAAAAAAAATTTGTGCCTTCGTTCCCGATAAACATCGTGATTGCGAGATTAAATGCTAAGTTTTTTAATCGGGATAACTATCTTTACAATACTTTCAAATCTTTACTTATGCATTCAAAAAAAGATATTCCTGTATATAATTTAGAAACGTTTTCTAAACGGGGAATATTTATTAGAAATATGTCCGGGAACATTGCTAGTACTCGTGTTAAACAAGCGCATAGAGACGAAAATTATATTTTTATTTTTCAGGAAAGCGGAACGAGTTCTTTGATGATTGATTTTAAAGAAATTAAACTTGATAACCGTGTTGCATGTTGTATTTTCCCCGGGCAAGTGCATTATGAGATTTCTAATTTTGAATCGAAAGGATATCTTATCGCTTTAGATAGTGATTTGATTCCTGATTATGTTCGCAATATTTTTGACCAGTTGTATAGCATAAATATTTCCTGTGAATTTGATGATGGCTGGGCAATGAAAATAAAAAACACTATTCAGCTACTGGAATTAATGATCCTAAATCCTCAATCTGAGGAATATGATTTTAATATTATAAAATTCCTTGCTAATGCATTAGCGAATTTATTTGCTGGAACATTTGACCAAAAATTTCAGAAAAACGAAAACTCTGATCATTCTGAAACACTTACATATCAATTCAAAAAGTTATTGCAAAAGGAATTCAGAACTATAAAAAGTCCAAAGGATTATGCCGGCAAACTTAATATATCGGCTGCGTATCTTAATCAGGTGGTAAAAAAGAATACGGGAATGCCGCTTAGTTACTGGATTCAGCAGGAAATAATTCTTGAAGCAAAACGATTACTGTTCTTTACAACTTATACAGTTAAAGAAATTGCCTTTAATCTGGGTTATGAAGATCCTGCCTATTTTTCAAGATTGTTTTTAAAATTAACCGGTCTCACTCCTCTTTCCTTTAGGGAAAATAGTAGAAAATAAAAGTAATTATTGATTCGAACTACAAATTGTCCAATCAAAACCTTATTTATGATATTGCGGACCATTCTGCCTAATCATTTCTTTGCAGTCAATTATAATCACAAAGGAAATGAATATCAAAAACAAACAATTAATAAAAGATACATTTACGCAGGTAGTAGAAAGCACTATAGTAGACGAAAAAATTATTGCCGATTTTTTTCATTCGAAATATCAGCAAAATGTTGATGGCGTACAACTTGATTATTCAGGTTTTATTCAGCATATGAAAGCGCAAAAAGGTATTATTAGTAACATCACTGTGAATTTCAGGAATATTGTTGCAGAAGATGAACTTGTTTTTACCAATCATGACGTTATCGTTACAAAAAATGATGGCAATATTATAAAAATTCATGTATTAGGAGAATTTAGAATCGCTGAGGGAAAAATTATAAGTTGCGATGAATTAACCCGACTTGAGCAAGGTGCTCCTGAAGATCATAATATTGGCTCAATGACCGAATAAAACAGAAATAATTAAATCAAATCGGAATAATTAGTGCTATTCCGATTTGATCATTTTTATAATTTATTTTGAGATTAATCAAGACCTAAACTGCAAAATAAGGAGTCAGAATATCTTCAAAATTGTATAATCCTTTTTGCTTGTGTTCCAGATTTTCGGCCACAAAAACGACTCCGTTTCCAAAAGCTTCTCTCGAAATAGATTCATGAATCAATCGAACTGTTTGATACGGAAAACCAAAGATTACCTCATGTTTCCCTACGATTCCTCCTGCCCTGACCGAATTGATATTTTCTTTATCAATATCTAAAGCTTCGGCAATTTTAACCGCCGTTCCCGATGTTCCTTGTTTCATTTTAAAATGTTCTTCATTGACTTCGATATCAACACACGGCGCAATTTTCTTTAAAAATTTAGCAGCAAAAAGTAAATAATTCACTCCAAGTGTAATATTCGGCGACCAAAATACGGTGGTTTTATGGGCTAGTTTTTTTAATAATTGCAATTCTTTGTCTTTATAATGTGAGATGGCCGAAATAATTTTAATGTTTCTGCTTGCTGCAAGTTCTCCATAAGTATAAATCCCTTCATTAGACGAAAAATCAATAATAACATCAACCGGATGTTTGTCTAACAACTCTTCCATAGTAGTTTTTGAACTGGAATAGATTAATCCGGGTTCGTCTGACTGAATTCCAAAAAATTCGGGCACTGATCTGTGTTCTAAAACAGTACTTTGTCTTAAAACCCATTCCAGGCAAAATTTCTTGTTTTCAAGTAGTATTGATGCTACTGATTTTCCAGTTTTTCCAAATCCGATTAATCCTATTTTCATATTTATTTTTTTTATTGGGCAGAACGCCCGTTACAGAAATTGACATTTTTTGAAACTAATGTCAAATCAAAAAATCCATTATTATCTAAGCAGATAATCATACTCTATGAGTAAAAATAGAAATATTATAACAAGATTTCTAACCATTTCCCGGATATATAACAAAAAACAGCTTTGTTAACAGGAATAATAATGTGAAAACATTTTATATAATTAGAAGTTTAGTATTATTCGATTTTTCTTAACCTCGAAGGTCGCAAAGGTTTTTCGCAAAGATCGCAAGGTTTTATTTTGCCACAGATTAAAGGATTAAAATGATTTAAAAATCAAAATAAAAACTTTGCGACTCTGCTCCCGACAACCATCTAGATTGCGCGCGATTATTTTAAAGCTACTTTTATATACACCTACAATTTCGCGCAAAGGCGAAGGCGCCAAGTTAAAAACTTAAAAGAATCAAATAAAAACTCTGCGCCTTTGCGCGAGATTATTTTCTTTACTTCTAAAACAAACATTTCTCTCCAACCAGCCAAAATTCCCGATAAATACTACAGATAATTTCCCGCTTAATATATAGAAAAAAAAGAGACGTAAAAAAACTTTCAGAATACTTAACTCTATTTATTTTCAGTAGTTTTACGACCTGATTGCCCCAAATAAAATCAGTAGATAATGGCTTACAATAATAAAGAATTGGTTCGTTTTCTTGACGCGCAAAATAAATTATACCTATCTGCGCTTTCAGAAATAAAAAAAGGAAAGAAAGAATCTCCGTGGATGTGGTTTATTTTTCCGCAGATAAAAGGACTTGGGTCTTGTGATACTTCGAAATTCTACGAAATTAAAAATGCCGATGAAGCAATCGCTTTTCTCGAACATCCAATTCTGGGAAAACACCTTATCGAAATTACTGCCGAATTGATCAAAACAGACGAAAAAACGGCTGAAGATATTTTTGGAAATCCTGATAACGAAAAATTACAATCGTGTATGACTTTGTTTGCCAGCGTTCAGAATTCGGAACCTATATTCGAGGAAGTATTAGATAAATATTTCGACGGTTCTTCTGATTTTCATACGCTGCAATTGTTGTACAGCAATTTTTAAGAAGTAGCATTTACTATGTTCAGTTTCTATTTTTAAAATTAATATTCAATTCCGGTACTTTTTTAATTAAGATATCTATCTTTGCAACCGAGTTGCGTTAGTTAAAAACTCATGTACTCGCCATAAACAAAGGATTTCCAAAACAAGAATGAAAAAGAAAATTGTCTTAATTAATCTTTTTATGTCTTTGACTGTATTGTTCGCAATGCTGTTTCAGACTGTACATTCTTATGAACATATTTACAAGCAACTAACAGAGAAACCTTGTGATCATCAATATGTGGAAGGGCAAAAGCAGATCACACACAGCCATACTGTTGATAGTAATTGCCACGTTTGCCACTTTGCTTTTAGTACCTTTATTCCAAACACATTTCAATCCTTATCTTTTCACAAGATAAATACTGAAACTACTTATGTATTCTTTTATACAAAAGTCGCTTCAACTTTCTTTAAAGGCAGTCTTTTTGCCCTTAGAGCGCCTCCTGCCCTAATTTAGTTTACTACATTTTATTCGGAAAATTAAGAATACCTCTTACGGATCAACACACATTTTAGCTTTAGAATTAAGTATTTAAAAGCGAGAATGAATTCAATATTCTCTTTTTATTATTTCAATAATAGCCTAAGATTTTAATCGTGGGATAAGTTATTGACAATGAAATCTCATATTGAAAAATGTCATATTGAAATGTGATAATAAAGGTGATAATAAATGCGCCCCAACGGTTGAAACCGTTGGCTATGTTTTTGCACTTTATTAAGATTAGCTGCTCATTCTTATTTAAAAATACTAATATTTCTTTCTACAGAAACCGTAGTAAACTATCCCTATCCTCACAATCAAAACTGTGACTGCGACTCTCAATAACTGAGACTGAGACTGAGACTGAGACTGCGACTAAAAACCGCGACTAAAAAACAAAATTAAATCACTCCAAACACATAAAAACTATGCTTATAGCTGAAAACCTGACCAAGAAATATGGCCATCATACTGCTTTGAACAAATTGAATTTAACCATTAAAGAAGGTGAAATCTTTGCGCTTTTAGGTCAGAATGGTGCCGGAAAAACGACAACAATTAATCTCTTTCTAGGTTTTATTGAGCCAACAGAAGGAGAATTGAAAATCAACAATATCTCGGTTATAGAAAATGCTCAGGAAACCAAAAAATATGTTGCATATATTCCTGAAACCGTAATGCTGTATCCCAATCTTACCGGTTTAGAAAACCTGAAATTCTTCTCGTCTCTTGCCGGATTTAAATATTCTACAGGCGAACTGACTTACTTCCTGACTAAAGCAGGTTTACAAGTCACAGCTCACGAACAAAACCTTGGCGGATATTCTAAAGGAATGCGTCAAAAAGTAGGTATTGCCATTGCCATTGCCAAAAAAGCAAAAGTATTGTTGCTGGATGAACCTACGAGCGGATTAGATCCTAAAGCTTCAAACGAATTTTCGCAAATCCTGAAAGAACTTTCTGCAGACGGAACGGCAATTTTGATGGCTACACACGATATTTTCAGAGCCAGGGAAGTTGCTTCTCATATTGGGATCATGAAACAAGGCAATCTGGTAACAGTTATTGAAGCTGATAAAATATCGGCAAATGAACTGGAAGATTTGTATTTACAAACGGTATAAAAAAGGAAGTATAATTTCCATTAACATAAAATGAAACATATATATCCTTTTATATTTTTAATCATTGGTACGCAATGCGTACAATCTCAAATCATTAACAAAAAAACCAAAGACAGCATTGCGCCAGACTCTGTAAAAGTGGCCAGAAATGAATTACAAACAGTTGAAATCGTTGGTCGTTCATCAAAAAAGTACAATAGTGATTATTCGTTTGCTGCCACAAAAACCGCGGCTTTAAACAAAGATATTCCGCAATCTATATCGACAATTACCAAAGAATTAATTGCTGATAAAGGTGCTTTTTATCTTGCCGATGCCGTGAAAATGGCCAGTGGTGTGATTCCGGCGAGTTATTACAATCAGTACACGATTCGCGGTATCAGTCAAAATGAAGAAGGACAGATCATCAACGGAATGAGAACGCGTCAATATTACTTTTTACAGCCTTTAACTACCAATATCGAACGTGTTGAAGTGATTAAAGGTCCGTCGAGCGCCACATTTTCTTCTGTAGATCCGGGCGGAAGTATCAATTTGGTAACCAAAAAACCTTTATCTATCGATCGAAAAGAAGTGAGTTTGAGTGTAGGGAGTTTTAGTACTTTTCGCGGAAGCTTAGATTTTACAGGACCTCTTAACGAATCTAAAACTCTTTTATATCGTGTAAACGGAGCGTATCAGGAAGCCAAATCCTTTCGTGATTTAGTGAATAATAAGTCGTTTTTGATTTCTCCGTCTTTCAGTTATATCCCAAATGAAAAAACGGCTATTAATACTGAATTGATATTGAGTGACATGACCGGAATTCTCGATCGTGGTCAGCCTATTTTTGGTGCGGTTGCAGGAGTTACGAATTTAAATAAAACACCAATTAGTTTAAATCTGGGCGCTCCCAGTGATTTTTTCAAGTCGAAAGAAATGATTTTCACGACGAGTTTTGCTCATAAATTCAGTTCTAAAATAGGTTTTAATGCCCAATACATGAAACAATCCTGGAGAGAAGATCTTCAGGAACACAGAACGACAAACGGTTTTGCAGTTGATATGAACAATCAGCCGGTAACCAGTCTGGCCATGATGCAATTTGTGCAACGCCAGCAATATTGGGATATCGATAATTTGAGTGCGTATTTTAATTTCGATCTAAAAACCAAAAAAATCAAACATAAACTATTGGCTGGATACGATTTAAGCTCCTGGAATAAAACCAAAGGCGGCGGACAAAATGCAGCAAGAGGTTATGTACTAAAAGACGGAACTGTAGCGAATACTTTTGTTCCGGCAAACGCTGCCAATTATCAAACGACGACGATTGACGGTGTGATTTTACCAAAACCCAATGTCAATTATTTCAATCTGAATAATCCAACGTATACCATTACAAGCGCAGATGATTATACCTTAAATGTTAGAACAGCGCTGCCATCAGCATTGACAACGACAAATGCCATTTATATTCAGGATCAGATTCAGTGGGAGCGATTTACTTTTTTACTGGGTTTGCGAAACGAATGGTTTGAAGACATTACCAATTATGAATCCAACAATGAATTGACGGTTAAAAAGTCGGCTTTATTGCCTCGCGTGGGTGTTACTTATGCCATTAACAATGAAATTAATGTCTACACGACTTATCTTGAAGGTTATCAGCCACAATCGAATACAGTGACTTTGATGCCACAAACCGGGTCTTTACCTGCCGGAAGTTTGTTTGATCCGCTTGAAAGTAATTTGAAGGAAGTGGGTCTAAAAGCGACTTTCTTCAATAATTCGATGAGTTTTAATGCCGCTGTTTACGAGATCAATCAGCGTAATATTTTGATGAATGCAAATGATCCGGCCAATCCCGATTTACTGGTCACCAGAGGTGCTGAAAGAAGTCGTGGTTTCGAGTGTGATCTGGCAGGTTATATCACGGCCGACTGGCAAATAAATGCTTCGTACAGTTATATCGATGCCAAAATTACAAACGATCGTGATGCTTCGCTAATTGGTGCCCGAAAGCAAAACACGCCAAAAAACAGCGCCAATTTATGGACACGTTATAATTTCAATTCCGATTCGGGTTTGAAGGATTTAGGAATTGGTTTTGGCATGCAATATCAGAGCAGCAAAGTACCATGGTTTACAAGAGCTTTTACACTTCCTGATTTTACCGTTTTTGATGCCGCTGTTTATTACAAACCCAACAAAAGCAATATGCAAATTGCGCTTAATGCGGGTAACGTATTCAATAAAACATATTGGTTAGGTGCTCAAAATTACCTGAGATTATTTCCCGGTGCTCCCAGAAATTTTAGCCTGACTGTAACTTATAAATTTTAATTGGTATGAAATCACTACAAACAGAAATTTTAATCGCCAAACATTTAAAAAACTCCGTTTTTAAGAATTCGGCAGTTTTTATTATTACCCTTTTTATTGGGGTCATTTTACTTTATGCTGCGTTTTCAGGTTGGGAAAATTATAGCAATCAAAACGAAACCAGCGAAAAATACCAGCACGAATCCAGAGAAGACTGGTTGAAAAATCCGGATAAAAACCCGCATCGAATGGCGCATTACGGGAATTTTGCCTTCAGAAAAAGTACACCTCTCAGTGTTTTTGAATTTGGAATGGAACCGTTTTTTGGGAATGCCATTTTTCTCGAAGCGCACAAACAAAATACCGCCAATTTCTCTGAAGCAGGATTTTCGAACAGTATGCTTCGATTTGGAGAAATAAGTATTGCTATGGTTTTACAAATTTTATTGCCGCTATTGATCTTTTTCTTAGGTTTTAATGCGGTCGCAGCCGAAAGAGAAGACGGAACTTTAAAATTGCTTTTAAGTCAGGGAATTAGCTGGAAACAATTGTTAAGAGGTAAAATACTCGGAATTGCCGGCGTGATCATGATTCTTTTTGTTCCCACGATTATTGTATTGGTTTTGATCTGGTTACTGCTTCAGAATTTTAGCATTTCTGCTGATGAAACCATCAAAATGCTATTGTTTATTGGGTTTCATTTTGTTTATCTGATCTTCTTTTGCATCATTGCCGTTTTAGTTTCTGCATCAAGCAAAACATCAAAAAAAGCATTGATTTCATTGATTGGAATTTGGCTGGTTTTTACCATTATTTTACCAAGAACCACTCAGGCAATTGGAGCTTATATTTTTGAAGCTCCGTCTAAAATCCAGTTTCAGAGTGATATCGAAAAAGATATTCTAAAACAAGGAGACAGCCATAATCCGAATGATTTGCATTATAAAGCCATTAAAGATTCCCTTTTAAGCGTTTACAAAGTCGATTCTGTACAAAAATTGCCTTTCAATTATTCCGGATTTATTATGACCGAAGGCGAAAAAATAAGCTCCAGAATATACAATCAGCATTTAGAAAAATTACTTGAAGTGTATAAAAAGCAGAATAGTTTTTCTAAAACCGTTTCTTTTTTAAATCCCTATATCGCCATAAAAAACGTATCGATGGGATTATCGAATACCGATTACGATTCGTATATCGATTTTCAAAAACAAGCCGAGGATTATCGCTATAACATGGCGCAAAAAATGAATGGTTTGCAGGTAAAATACATCAGTAATAAAAAGCCCGGACCTAATGACAAACCTTTAACAATCAACAAAGAACATTGGGCTGATGTAGCCGAATTTCACTATGAGCCAAAAGGAATTCTGGAGGTTTTAAAATCCGAAATTGTTTCTGTTATTTCTATAATTCTCTGGATAATAATGCTTTTTGTTTTGATTCGAATTGCAGCTAAAAACCTTAAAGCCATTTAATATGTTAGCATTACTTTTTAAAAATTTCATACGATCTAAAGGAACCAAAATTGGACTGGTTTTCCTTTTATTAATTTGTTTTATAAGCCTTTTAATTGGACAACAATTTCAGCAAAAGCAGCAAAATAATATTAAAGAAGCGGCACTTTATCAAAAAGAACATATTGCCCGAAATGCCGCTTTTCATAAAGACGAAATGGGGCTTCTGCTCTATTATATTAAATTTTCGCTGGTTAATGCAACTTTGCCCGTTAATAGTCTGGCAATTGGTCAGCGAGATGTAAACCCGTCGATACAAAGTGTTACAATTCGCGGTTTAGAAGGTCAGAAATACGATTCGGAACTTAACAATCCTAATAATCTTTTGTCCGGAAATATCGATTTTAGCTTTGTTTTGATTTATCTTTTTCCACTCTTAATCATTGCGTTTTCTTATAATCTGGTTTCAGAAGAAAAAGAAAGCGGCACCTGGAAAATTGTGGCAACTCAAAGCCAAAACACTTTTTTATACATTCTGAAATTGTTTTATATCCGAATTTTAAGTCTGATTTCACTTTTAACGATTGTGCTTTTTATAGCCGTTCTGTTTTTGAATATTCCTTTAAACCAGTCACTTTTTACATTTTACGGGCTCGGAATTCTGTACATTCTTTTTTGGTTTGCTATCAGCTTTTTCATTGTTTCCTTACAAAAGAATTCCAACTTTAATGCGGTTATTTTATTAACGATTTGGTTGTTTTTGATTATTATTTTACCAGCCGTAATCAATACTTATATTGTCAATAAATTTCCAATTCCCGAAGCTCTGGAACTCACGGTCAAACAACGAAATGCCTATCATGAAAAATGGGATATGGATAAAAAAATAACGATGGATAAATTCTACAATCATTATCCGCAATTTAAAACTTATCCTTTGCCGGATAAAGAATTCAGCTGGCTTTGGTATTACGCCATGCAACAAGCAGGTGATGACGATTCGGCGAAACAATCTAAGGAATTAGAGCATAAATTACAACAACGCAATAAAGCGAGTCAGCTTATCGCGCAATTTATTCCTACTTTGCATACGCAGCTTCAACTGAACGAAATTGCCCAATCTGACTTAGGAAATCAGCTTTTGTTTTTGAAAGAAACAAAGCAGTTTCACGAAAAAATGCGTTTGTATTTTTATCCAAAAATCTTTGACAATGCCGATGTTAATAAAGAAAACTGGTCTAAATTTAAAGTTGAAACGTTTCATGACCCGTCAGAAATCAGCTTTGGCAAAGCCTTTTTGCCTTTACTATTTTTCAATTTATTATTGATTGCTTTTGGATGGCGAAATTTTAACCGCAGGGTTATTTAACTGCAAAGTTTTTTTTACCGCAAAGCACGCAAAGGTTTTCTTTTTAGAGGGTTTTATAAAAGAGCAAAGTTCGCAAAGCTATATGTTGAAATAGCTTTGCGAACTTTGCGTTTTATAAAATCCTGAATAGCAAAAAAAATTTGCGTGCTTTGCGGTTAAAAAAAAACTTACTTACTTTATAAACTGAATAATAAATCCGCCTTTAGGAGCTAAATTATATTGCCATTTCGAAGTTATCGGATACGTTTCGACTTTAAAATCCATTAAAGGATCTTTTCCTTCAGAGATAATTCTGAATTTTGAAAAACCTTTACCGTATTTTTTAAGATCTATAGAAATTGGCTCTGCTGCATTTGTACCATTTATCCCAACAATATAAGAAAGATTGTCTTTCTGACGTGATAAAACAATCGTTTTCCCAGGATCTGCAATTATATATTCTGTTTTATCCCAGGTTGCAGGCATCTCTTTCAATAAATTCTTAAGCGCATCAGGAAGTGAACTAAAAACCTCTTCCGAATCAGCAAAATGAATAACACCCGATGTATAAATCATCGCCATTGCCAGTTCGTGTGTTGCCGTATTTAAACGTGTATATTTTCTAAAAGTTAATGCAAACGGTGTATAATCTGCAGGTCCGGCTACGTTTCTTGTAAACGGTAATACCGTATTTTGTTCTGCTGCTTTTTCAGGAAATCTTGGCTCATAAAAATAACTTTCGGTTCCTAAAATAGCTTCTGCCGTGACAAAATTAGGCCAGGTTCTGTGCCATCCTCTTGGTATTGTTGTACCGTGTAAATTCACTAACAAATGCTCTTTGGCGGCATCTTCAAAAACACCTTGCAGCGCTGCCATAACCTCTTGACGATCTGAACACCAAAAATCTATTTTAACACCTTTCACTCCCATTTGAGCCAATTCTTTGAACCTGTTTTTTCTTTTACCCGCATCAAAATATTCTGCCGAATATCCCCAAACTAATGGCTGAACTCCTTTTGACAAAGCATAATCAATAATTTTTCCTTCTTTATTCGCCTTTTCCCATCCGGCATCAAAAAGCGTATATCTGAATCCAAATGAAGCCGAAACATCCGTAAACTTATTATACATTTCAGGCGTGAAATCTTCAGGATGTGACCACCAAGACCAAGCCGCTTTTCCTGGAACGATCCACGAAGTATCTTCAATTTTAGAGGCTGGAGCCAAATCGGTAATCATAGTCGAAAGTAATATATCTCCGGCTTTATCACCAATCATAATAACTCTCCAAGGCATTGTCCATGGTAAATTTGATTCTGGATAAGCTTCTTTATCCGGTAAAGGCAGGGTAAATTTTTCGTCTTTTTTAGCAAATCCTATACTGTAAATTCCATTCGTAGAATCCGGTAATAAATGACATCCCGGAAATGTGCCATCTGCTCCTGATTCTGCAATTAAAACCCAGTTTTTAGTATTATTTACATTAAAAAGCGCTGGCATACACCAACCCACAGATTCATTTCGCGCGCCACTTATTGGATCACCTGACTTTACATTAACATAAAAATCTTCATAACCCGGCGTATAATCTCCTGCTTTATTATACGGTTGAAGCCAGCCTTTTGCATTTTGTTCGATATGAAATCCTGTAATTTCATTGGTAACCACTCTCTTTTGATTTTCCTTTTCAGTAAATTTATATCTAAAAGCAACGCCTTCTGAGCCTGCAATTAAATCTATTGTCATTAAAGCACCTTGCTTGTTTTTGAATGTTATGCTTTTACTTTTAAAGACGTGATCTGCAACTTTATTATTAGCCACTTTAAGCTCATATTTTTCACGTTTTTCTTCAATAGCTGAAACTTTTACAACCGATAAACCAGATGTAAAATCATTGTTTTCAAAAGTCAAACCAAGCGGAGAATCTAAAATTATCGTTTTATCCTTGCGGGTAACTTTATAAGACAGCTTTCCTCCTTCTGCTAAAGACAATTCAATTTTATTTAGATTGTCTTTTGACTTCAGAGAAAGTCCCTCATTTTGTGCTTTAACGCTGACCTGTGCAAAAAACATTGCAGGAAGCAGCAAACTTAAAGAGCGATGAATAAACATTTTTTTCATTTATATAGTTTTTAGAGATTAGTTTTAATTTTTATTGGTTAAACCATTGGGTATAATCGTTTTTAACACATAGAAACATAGATTTATCTTGCGCATAAAAAGGCATTTCATTTTGCATTAATGCACATAGCTATGTGTTAAGAAATCTGTTTCTTTTATCATCTTTTTTTACGCCTAAAATCTATGTTTCTATGTGTTAAATATTTTTTTAGAGTAAAATAGTGTCAAAAGCATAAGTAATCGTTTCCTTATAAACCTGTCCGGATTTGAATATTGTATTGGGAAAGTTGGAATGATTAGGACTATCCGGATAATATTGGCATTCTAAACAAAGTCCGTCAAAAGGTTTGTAATTCTTCGAATGTTCACCAATTGTTTCGCTATTTAAATAATCTCCGGTATACAATTGCACGCCAGGATAAGAAGTATAAACACGCATTAATCGCCCTGATTTTTCTTCAAACAATTCGCAGACCGCATTTTCACTTGCCGAATTCCGATCAAAAATATAATAGATATTCAATCCGTTATTTTGCATGACATCGGTTAGTTTATAATTAAAAAACAAATAATTATCTGCGGGAATAATTTTTCCTGTCGGAATATAATCCGGAGTACTTTCGAGAATTTTAGTCGACTGAATATTCAGTTTATGATGGTGTATTTTTTCGGCGCAGGCCGATAAATTAAAATAGGAATGATTGGTAAAATTGATCGGCGTTGGTTCATCGGCTACAGCCAAAAATTCAATTTTAAGTTCGTTTTTATCCGTCCATTTATAAATGACTTTTGCGCTTACATTTCCTGGAAAACCGCCTTCTTCATTTTTACTTTCTAAAGTAAAAACCACTGAATCTTCGTTTACACTAAAATCAAAAACTTTAGTATTAAATCCTGCCGAACCGCTATGATTGTTGTTTTTACCGTCATTTTTATCGAGATGAAAAGTTTTATTTTCGATAGAAAATTCGGCATTATTGATTCTGTTGGCAAAACGCCCAACCGTTGCTCCTATATAAGAAGTATCATTTAAATATCCGTCTAAAGTCGGAAATCCAAGAACTATATTTCCTTTCTTTCCATTTTTATCCGGCACAACTATGGACTTTACTACGGCACCATAATTAAGCAGTTCAACGTAATTTCCGTGAACATTAGTTAGTTTGAATTTAAAGATTTCTTTGCCATCACAAACCCCAAAAGGTTCGTATACAATCTTATTAATAGGATTCATATTGTTTTAAAAAAGAGATTGAAAACATCATTGTTATTCTAATGTTTCAAATGTAATCCTGATTATTTTCATCAAAATGGACATTTTTTCCAAAAACATGGATTAAATTACGATATTTGAAAAATAGATTCTAAAAAATGAAGAATTCATCACAAAAGGAAAAGATAAAAGTAAAAGAGGGCTTTTTAGGACAACGCATGATTGTGATTCCTAAAAACATACTTTCGGAAATAAAGAATAATGGACTTATATCAAGTTTGTATTTTACCGATATTGGCGTTTTCCCAAATGCAAGTCATCACTCGATGAAACGAAAACACGGAAGCAAACAATATATTCTGATTTATTGTTATAAAGGTGAAGGCATTATTAGTAAGGAAAACAAAACCATAACGCTCAAGGCGAATACCTTTTATATAATACCTCCCGAAGTTGCGCATGATTATTATGCTTTAAAACAAAATCCGTGGAGTATTTACTGGCTGCATTTTACGGGACCACAAGCACCACATTTCTACGAAAAATTCATCACCGAATTTCCGGACACAGCGCCTCAATTATCGCTGGAAGAAAGACGTATCGAACTTTTTGAAAACATCCTCGATGTTATGGAAGACGGCTACAGCGCCAGCAATCTCGAATATGCCAATCTCTCGTTATGGCAATTACTGAACGCTTTTTTATATGAGCGATTTTTCATCAAAAAAAACAGGATATTTTCAGAGGATAATACTATTGAGTCCGCAATTGATTACATGAAAAAGCATTTGGATTTATCCTTAAAAATCAATGATGTAGCCACATATTTTAATTATTCATCTTCGCACTTTTTTACCTTGTTTAAGAAGCAAACAGGCTATTCACCCATACATTATTTTAACTATTTAAAAATGCAAAAAGCCTGTCAGTATCTCAGTTTTACTACTATGAGTATAAAGGAAATAAGCTTTGCTTTGGGCTTTAATGATCCGTTGTATTTCTCTCGTTTATTCAAAAAAATAATGAGTACTTCACCCATACAATATCGCACCGAATACAAGCAGTAGCGCAATTGTTTTCGTATTTTAGAATAAACATAAAAAAAATCGTATTATAGTCCATCTATTCAAAAAAAATATCCATAAATCAAAGGTTCCTATTCCGCTAATTTTACAAAAGCTATTAAAACCTTTTTATGAAAAATTATAATTATACCTTTTTACTATCAATTAGCCTTGTTGCAGCATTGGGTGGTTTACTCTTTGGTTACGACTGGGTTGTAATAGGTGGTGCAAAACCATTTTACGAAATTTATTTTGGCATTTCAAATTCTCCGGCTTTACAAGGCTGGGCAATGAGTAGTGCACTTGTGGGCTGTGTTGCGGGAGCTGCTGTTGCCGGAAAACTGGCAGACACTTACGGAAGACGTCCTATGTTGATCGCTGCCGCAGTATTATTCTCTATATCGGCGATAGGTACCGGAGCTTCAGAAACCTTCACAATCTTTATTATCTGGAGAATTATTGGCGGAATCGGAATTGGGATTGCATCGACAATTTCCCCTTTATATATTGCCGAAATCGCGCCTCAGGAAACCCGAGGGCTTTTTGTATCCATCAACCAACTTACCGTAGTTATTGGTATTCTTGCCGCGCAAATTACCAATATGCTAATCACCGAAGTTATTCCGGCTGGTTATTCTCATGCTGAAATTCTGGCTTCCTGGAACGGACAAACCGGTTGGAGATGGATGTTTTGGGCAGGATTTTTTCCCGCAGTTTTATTCTTTATTCTAATGTTTTTAATTCCGGAAAGCCCAAGATATTTGGCTAAAAAAGGAAATTATGATTCGGCAGAAAATACACTTACTAAAATTGGAGGTTTGGCTTACGCCAAAGAAGCTTCGGTAAAAATAAAAGAAACGTTCTCTCATGAAACAGAGAAAACCGATTTCAGAATGTTACTGGACAAAAAAGCTTTACCAATTCTAACAATTGGGATTGTTCTCGCTGCTTTCCAACAATGGTGCGGTATCAATATCATTTTCAACTACGCTCAGGAAATCTTTGTTTCAGCGGGTTACAGCATCAATGATTTGTTTATGAATATTGTCATTACAGGAAGCATCAACCTTATTTTTACCTTGGTTGCAATGGGTACAGTAGACAAAATTGGCCGCAAAAAACTAATGCTTTTTGGCTCGGGAGCACTTGCCGTAATCTATGCTTTATTGGGTTATTTTTATTATACTAATGTTACCGGTTTCCCATTATTATTGCTGGTATTATTAGCCATTGCAATCTACGCAATGTCCCTCGCTCCTATTACCTGGGTGATTTTATCTGAAATTTTCCCTAACAGAATTCGTGGTGTTGCGATGTCTGTGGCCACATTTGCGCTCTGGATCGCCTCTGCACTTTTAGTACAAACCTTCCCTATTTTCAACGAATATCTGGGTACATCTGGCACTTTCTGGTTGTACGGAATTATCTGTGCCTTAGGATTTGTGTTTGTATTTAGAAAACTTCCTGAAACCAAAAACAAAAGTCTCGAAGAGATTGAAGAACTGATGGTTTCTGATAAAAAATCAAAGAATATTCTATAATTTAAATTTCATTACATCATGCAAAAAGTAAATGTTTGGAAGGAAAAAATAATCCTGCCAACCTATGAGGTGGGCAAACCTGAAAAAAATCCTGTATTTATTGAGAAAAGAGTGTATCAGGGAAGTAACGGATCTGTATATCCTTATCCGGTTATTGAAAAAATCGCAGACGAAAAAGTCGATAAAGAATATCAAGCCGTTTATCTTGAAAATGAGTTCGTTAAAATAATGATCCTGCCTGAACTTGGCGGTCGTGTGCATATGGCGTATGATAAAACCAAAGAACGTCATTTCGTATATTACAATCAGGTGGTAAAACCAGCATTAGTGGGACTTACAGGTCCTTGGATTTCGGGAGGAATCGAATTTAACTGGCCACAACACCACAGACCAACGACTTTTGATCCTGTTGATTTTACGATTGAAGAACACGAAGACGGAAGTGCAACAGTTTGGTGCAGCGAAGTCGAGCGTATGTTTAGAACCAAAGGTATGGCGGGATTCAGATTATATCCTGATAAAGCGTATCTGGAAATTAAAGCGCAATTGTACAATAGAACTTCGTTTCCTCAAACTTTTTTATGGTGGGCCAATCCTGCGGTTAAGGTAAACGATGATTATCAGTCGGTTTTTCCACCAGATGTAAATGCTGTTTTTGACCACGGTAAACGTGATGTTTCGTCTTTCCCAATTGCGAAAGGAACGTATTATAAAGTCGATTATTCGCCGGGAACTGATATTTCCCGCTATAAAAATATTCCAGTTCCCACGTCATATATGGCGATTGCATCCAAATATAATTTTGTGGGCGGCTACGAAAATGATTCTAAAGGCGGATTATTGCACGTTGCCAATCATCATGTTTCTCCAGGAAAAAAACAATGGACTTGGGGGCACGGCGATTTTGGTCGTGCCTGGGATCGTAATCTTACCGATGAAGACGGTCCATATATCGAATTAATGTGCGGAGTTTACACCGATAATCAACCTGATTTTACGTGGATTATGCCGGGTGAACAAAAAGATTTTACACAGTATTTTATGCCGTATCGTGATTTAGGAATCGTAAAAAATGCGACCAAAAACGCGATGGTTAATCTGGAAAGCATCGATAATAAATTGGTTATAAAAGCTTATACAACGGGCATTTATCCGAATACTACGGTTACTTTAAAGAATAATGATACTGTTTTGTTCCAAAAACAATATGATGCTTCTCCGTACAATTCATTTGAAGAAACGATTGATTTTAAAAATACCTCTTTAGAAGGATTATCGATTTCAGTAACTGATGCTGATAATAAAGTTTTGGTAGACTGGATGTATGAAGGCCAAAATGAAGACGAAATTCCGGAAGCTGCAAAACCTGCTCTTGCTCCTGAAGATATTGAAAATAACGAGCAATTGTTCCTGACAGCACAACATTTAGAACAATACAGACACGCTACTTACAGTCCGATTCCGTATTATGAAGAAGCAATCAAACGTGATTCTGGCGATATTCGTTCGAATAATGCGATGGGATTATGGTTGATGCGAAGAGCAAAATTCACAGAAGCTGAACCTTATTTTAGAGCGGCTATCAAAACTTTGACACAACGAAATCCAAATCCGTATGAAGGGGAAGCTTATTTCAATTTAGGATTGTGCCTTAAATATCAGAATAAAAACCAGGAAGCTTACGATGCGTTCTACAAATCAACGTGGAATGCGGCCTGGCAAAATCAGGGTTATTTTTATGTGGCGCAACTTGATGCTTTAAACGGTGATTATAAATTGGCATTAACACACATTAAAAAAGCGATTTCTAAAAATACCGAAGATCATAAAGCGCTGCATTTGCAAGTGGCTTTTCTTAGAAAGTTAAATCAAACAGAAAAAGCGCTTCAACTGGCGAATACTTATTTAGAAAATGATTGTTTCAATTTTGGATTGCTTTACGAGAAATATCTTTTAAGCAATGACAAAAAAGACCTTGCTTATTTCAACTCATTGATCAGAAATAATATTCATACGTATATCGAATATGCTTTAGATTACGCCGCGGCTGGTTTATACAACGAAGCTGTAAATTTATTATCTGAAGGTTTAAAAGACGAAGAAACGTATCCAATTGCGTGGTATTATGCAGGTTCTTTTTATGAGAAATTAAATGATTTCGGTCAAGCCGAAGAATGCTTCAAAATGGCTTCTCAGGCAAAACCAGATTACTGTTTCCCAAATCAGATTGAAGCTGCATTGGTGCTTAAAAACGTAATTCAGAAGCAAACCAATGATGCAAAAGCTTTGTATTATTTAGGTAACTTTTGGTACGCTTCAAAGTTTTATGATGATGCTATTTCTTGCTGGGAACAATCTGTAGCTATAGATGATACTTTCCCAACTGTACACCGTAATTTGGCTTTAGCTTATTATAATAAATTAGAAAACGAACAAAAAGCGCTTTCTAGTTTAGAAAAAGCATTTTCATTAGACTTGACTGATTCCAGAATTTTAATGGAATTAGATCAATTATACAAACGTTTGAACAGAGATTTAGTTTTCAGATTGGCTTTCTTAGAAAAACATTTAGAATTGGTGATTCAACGTGATGATGTTTACTTAGAAAGAGTGGCTTTATATAATCTTCTCGGAAAACACGACAAAGCATTAACCTTATTACAAAATCGAATTTTCCATCCGTGGGAAGGCGGCGAAGGAAAAGTAAGCGGACAATATCTTGTTTCTTTAACTGAAATTGCCAAACACCAAATCTCTGAAGGAAATTACGATAAAGCGATCGAGCTTTTGGAACAAGCACAAACGTATCCTGATAATTTAGGTGAAGGAAAATTACCGGGCGCTCAGGAAAATGATATTCATTATTGGTTGGGTGTTGCTTTCGAAAAGAAAAACAATCCTGAACAAGCTAAAAACTGGTGGAACAAAGCAACGCAGGGATTAGATGAACCAACGGCAGCGATTTTCTATAACGATCAGCAACCGGATAAAATCTTCTATCAGGGCTTGGCTTTCTTAAAATTAAACCAGCAATCTGAAGCGGATAAACGTTTTGAAAAATTAGTCGCTTACGCTAAAAAACACCTCAACGATCATGTTACAATCGACTATTTTGCAGTATCACTTCCGGATCTTATGATTTGGGAAGATGATTTAGACAAACGAAATAAAATTCACTGTTTGTACATGCAGGGATTAGGTCTTTTAGGCCTGGATAAAAAAGAGGAAGCTGAAGCAGTTTTTGAAAGTGTTTTATCTGAAGAAAAAAGCCATTCAGGAGTTACAATACATTTGTCTTTATTGAAGAATGAAGAATCCGTTTCTGTTTAAGTTAGTAGTTTAAATATTAGACCTGAGAGGTTTTGAAAACCAGTCAGGTCTTTGGAAACAAAAAAGGTTTGATGATTAATTTCATCAAACCTTTTTTTATTGTCATAATTTTGTTATTCTTAGATGGAATATGGCACGCGGATGTTACTGATTCGCTTCGCGAAAACGCGGATGAAAACGGATTTTTTATTTTACTCATAATTTACGTAATCTTGTCATACTGAGGCACGAATGATCACACTCGTAAATCGACAAAGATTGGTTCTTTACTTTGCGGAGTTTCTTGTGTGATCCTTCGTGCCTCAGGATGACAAAATAATACGCGCACAAATAGTAAAAAAAATCAGCTAAAATCCGTTTAATCCGCGTAATCCGTGGCTAATTTTTCTCATCGAAATTTAAATTTACTCAACTGGTCTATCCTCCAATTTCGTTCCCCATTTCTTATTCGGTTTGGATGACATAACAAATTCTAAAGTTCCGCCGGCATCAATATCCGCTTGACGGATAAATGTTTTTGTATACGATTTACCATTTAGTTTGGCACTTTCGATATAAATATTTTTATCAGAAACATTGTTTGCTATAACTTTAAAAGTCTTTCCATCTTTTAACTGAATAGAAGCTTCTTTAAGAATTGGTGTTCCTATAACATAAATACTACTAGCAGGATTAACGGGATAAAATCCCAGTGCGCTAAAAACATACCAAGCCGAAAGTTCACCGCAATCATCATTTCCAGAATAACCTGATGAAGTTGTATTGTACATTTTCTTTAAAATCTCTGCTACATATTGTTGGGTTTTCCAGGGTTGACCTGCATAATTGTAGAGATAAGCAATGTGATGACTTGGTTCATTTCCGTGTGCATATTGACCAATGAAACCTGAAGCATTGTCGTTTACTTCTTCGGGTTTATCTTCTAATGTAAAGAAAGTATCTAGTTTTTTAGTGAAAAGATTATCTCCGCCAACTAAACCAATAAGTCCTTTTACATCTTGCGGAACGTACCAAAAGTATTGCCAGCCATTACCTTCTGTGAACGGATAGCCACCGTTTGCGCCATATTTTAAAGGATCGAAAGGACCAATCCAATTGCCTTTATCATCTTTGGCTCTGAAAAAACCAATTTGTTTATCGTATAGATTTTTATAGAATTGAAAACGTTTTGTAAAATGATTGTAATCATCTGTTTTACCCAATTTCTTTGCTAGTTCTGCCACACACCAATCATCATACGCCATTTCTAAAGTCAAAGAAACTGATTGCGATTTTAAATTCTCCGGAATGTATCCGTACTTTTCCCAAATGCCAAATGGTGATCCCGGATGTTCACGTGTTGCCGAGTTCTTTACGGCTTCAAAAGCCAAATCGACATCAATGCCAGGTAAGTTTTTAAGCACAGCATCAACCACAACCGGAATGGCGTGATTGCCTATCATACAATAATTTTCTTGTCCCCATAATTGCCAAATGGGTAAATAACCAAAGGCTTTATAATACGCCAACATGCTATTTACAAAATCGGCAGACCGTTCTTGTTGTGTTATCGTGTACAATGGATGTGCGCCACGATACGTATCCCACAAAGAGAATGTCGAATAATAAGGTTTGGATGAATTTTTAACCGTATAATCTGCTGATGGATAATCACCACTGATATCTGATAAAGTGTTGGGCTGAATAAATGTGTGATACAAAGCGGTATAGAAAATTTGTTTTTGCTCTGCTGTTCCTTCAATTTTTATTTTGCTTAATTCTTTTTCCCAAATGACATCCGCAGCATTTACGATTGCATTAAAATCCCACGCAGGAATCTCCGATTGTACATTCAAACGTGCATTTTCGATACTGGTTGCTGAGATTCCAACTTTTACCAAAATCTCCTGTTGTTTTGACGTATCAAAGTCTAAAATGGCTCTAATTGCATTTCCGTTTACAACTTTGGCATTATCATAAACATTTCCTCCATCGGTTACGTGATTACGGATTATAGGCTGTGAAAATTCGGCATGAAAAAACACTTTCCGCATTGGCGCCCAACCTGTAATAATACGATATCCTTCAATTGTATGATCGTTAGGAAATGATAATTGAGACGCAATAATTCGCGTATTCCAATCCGATTTTTTCATCGAATGATCTAAATCGATGACGATATGTGCTTCTTTATTTTTAGGAAAACTATATTTATGAAAACCCGCGTGCGTTGTTGCCGAAAGCTCTGCTTTTATCTGATAATCTAAAAGTTCAACGATATAATAACCCGGTTTTGCGGATTCTTTTTCATGAGAGAATTTCGATTGATAGGCATTTTGTCCTGCTTCTTCTTTGACAATTTCTCCACTAAAAGGCATCAGCATTACATCGAATAATTCGGCTACGCCAGTTCCGCTAAGATGCGTGTGACTGAAGCCTGCAATTGTAGTATCATTGTAATTATAGCCGCTGGCAACGCTCCAATCGGGTGTGTTGCGTGTATCGGGACTCAATTGCACCATCCCAAACGGAACTGTTGCTCCGGGATAATTATTTCCTGAAAGTGGTGATCCGTGTGCTGCGCCTGTTCCGATAAATGGATTTACGTGAGAGGTGATTTTATCAGAAGTTTGTGCTCCAAGAACTATTGAACTTAGTAAAGTCCCAAAGAGTATTATTTTTTTTATTTTCATTGTATAGAATTTAATGAAATATGATTTCATGATTTTTTGAATAGACTCCTGCCTTAGCTGGAGATCAAAAGAGTCGAATATAAAAATGGCTTTAGCCGAAATACAATAAGATTTCGGCTAAAGCCATATTGCATATCATTTTATTACCCTAGCTAAAGCTGGGGGCTATTCATATATTAGAATTAACAGATTTTTTAAACCTGTTAGGTCTTGTTGCTCTTACAATTTAGACGAAGTAATTTCTTTTAATTCTCCGTTTACCTTAACTTTTACTTTTGTTGGTATTGGAGACAGAATCTCATATTTGATTACTTTACCTTTTTCCCATTTGATGTTTACGGTAAAGTTTCCTTCGGCTTTAAGCCCTTTTACTTCACCTTGGTTTAACCAAACATCTGGCATTGCAGGCAATAATTCGATAAATCCGGCATGACTTTGAATCAACATTTCGCCAATTCCGGCAGCTGCACCAAAGTTTCCATCAATTTGAAATGGTGGACCTGCCGAAAGTAAATTTGGATACACTCCTCCTCCTGCTCCATAATTGATGTTGGTTGCCAATGTTGGTCTTAGTATTGTTTTTAATAGTTTATAAGCCCGGTTTCCTTCTTTTAAACGGGACCAAAACAGCATTTTATAAGCGATTGACCAGCTTGGTCCGTCATCTCCTCTTACTTCAAGTGTTTTCTTAGCGGCTTCGGCCAGTTCCGGTGTACTTTCGGGCGTGATTAATGAGGCCGGATATAATCCGTATAAATGAGATACGTGACGATGCTGCGCGTCTGGTTCTTTATAATCTTTTAACCATTCCTGAATTCTTCCGTCAGGCGAAACTACTCCTGCCGGAGGTAATAATTTTAATCGTTTTTCAAGTTCGATTCTCAGATCATTGTCCAATCCTAATTTTGTAGATGCTGAGATTACATTATCAAATAATTCACGAACGATTTGATTGTCAATTGTAGGTCCCATGCAAACGTGTGCATCTTGGCCATTTGGTAAGAAAAATGAATTTTCAGGCGATACAGATGGTGAAGTTACCAACCAGCCCGTTTCCGGATCTTTTACCAACATACTGTTGTAAAACTGAGCTGCTCCTTTTATAATGGGATAAATTTCGGCAAGATAAGCCTGGTCATTTGAATACAAATAATGATTCCATAAGTTGTTGCACAACCAGCCTGAACCCGCTTTTGCAATTCCCCATGAAGCACTTTCTCCCGGTTCTGTAAAGCCCCAGACATTGGTAATTACGTGCGCTACCCAACCATCGGCATTGTAATAAGCTTTTGCTGTTTTTTCGCCGTAAGGCACCATTTGCTTCACCAAATCTTTTAACGGAAGATTCAATTCTGATAAATTTCCGGTTTCTAATGCCCAGTGATTCATCTGTACATTTACGTCCAAATGATAATCTCCGTTCCATGGCGTCTGAACCTGATGTGCCCATAATCCTTGTAAATTTGGCGGAAGCAAACCAACTCTTGTACTGCTGATGCTTAAATAACGTCCGTATTGGTAAAACAAAACCGGAAGTCCGGTATCTGAATCAGCATCTTTCATAAAAGCATCTAAACGCTCGTTTGTAGGCAATGTTTTCTTTGCAGTTTTTCCGAAATTCAACCTCACACGGTTGAATAACTTTTGATAGTTTTCGATATGTGTTTTCTTCTGATCCTGATATTTTTTCTGCATTGCTGCCTCTAAAATTTTATCTACTGTAGATTCGAAGTTTTTATCTTTAAAATCTGTTCCCATCGAAATAAACAATACTACTTCTGTTGCATTTTTTATTTCAATTGTATTATTCGTATATAATGCATTTCCGTCTTTTAACTGCGCTTTTACTTTGGCTTTATAACGCATTCCTTTTCCGTCGGTTCCATTGTTTAGCTGACCTGACATTACAAGAGAATTATCGCTGCTATTTACGGTTTTAAAATGCTCGGACCTGTCTAACTGAACAGTAAAATTCAGTTTCCCTTTTTTGCTTGCAGTCAATCTTATAAAAGCCGCATCATCTCCAAAACCTGCAAAATATTCACGCTTGTAAGTAACTCCGTCAAGTACAAATTGAGTCGCTGCAATTGCGGTTTGTATATCGAGATTTCTACTGTAATTTACGGGCTGTGATTTGGTTTTGTAATCAAATTTTAAAGTCATATCTCCCAAAACCTGATAACAGCCAAATTGTACATTGGCTCCGTCTCCGCTTCCTGAACCCGGGCCTGTGCAAACAAAATTCTCATTGATTAGTTTTTCGGCATCACTGTTTTTATTGGCTAGAAGCAACTCTCTTATCTGAGGTAAAAAAGTATAGGCTTTATAATTGTTAGCATCTTGAGGCGATCCGCTCCATAAGGTAATATCGTTTAAAACCAATTTTTCGGTTGTAATTCCACCATCAGGCATGATTCCTAAACGACCGTTTCCTAATGGTAATGTTTCTTCCCATTGAGATGCAGGTTTTGTATACCATAATTCTAACGAATTACTTTGCGAATAACCTAAAAAAGGCAATAGTATAAAAAGTAATGCTTTGTATTTTTTGATATTCATAATTATCTTTTTTTGCCACTGATTAAAGGATTTGAAATGATTTTAATTAGTGGTAAATTTATTTAATCGATTTTGGTATTATTAAACCTGACAGGTTTTAAAAACCTGTCAGGTTTGCTTTGAGAATACTTTGTTATTTATTATAAGGAACAGCTTTTATAACCGGTTTTTCGCCATTTTTCAAAAGTGTTTCATCAAATTCTACTATAATTTCTTTGCTTTCTCCTTTTAGCAAAGTAAAATAACTATCGCTTACAATTGCCGGTAAAATCTGAGCTCCGGTTTTATCATTTAATGTTTGAATATGGATTCCAAAAGCAATTCCATGTGGACTTGAAACTTTTGATTTTATCACATATTTTCCATTTTGTTTCACCACTTTACTGGAAACACTTACGTTTGCTTTTGGCAATTTATTCAGTTCTGTGAAATCTTTCATGTTGATTCCTCTCCAATAAAAATTCTCACTAACTAATTTGTTTTGGGCATCTTTTAATTTTAATCTAATAAAATGTACAGGACTTAAATCTGAAGTATTCGCATCAGCACCAAAAACTTTAAAATCGTAAAGTGAATATCCCCAACCTGAACCGCGTTTTATACCCAACATTCGAACATAACGCGCTTTTACTTCGTCAAACGAAATGGTTTCGATTCCTTGTTTTCCTTCTTTTATAACGCTTGTGTCTGTCCAGTTTTTGGCATCGGTACTTACCTGAATTTTATATTCTTTTCCAAAGGCATTTTCCCAGTTTAAAACTACTCTGTTTATGGTATATTCGTTTTCAAGATCTACATAAATCCATTCATTATCAGTAGCATTACTTGCCCAACGACTGTTGGAATCTCCATCTGTAACATCTCTTAGATTTCCTCCATCTGTTGAAGAAGCTGTTGCATTTTTCTGAAACGCAAGATCTTTTTGATTGGAGTAAAACGGAATCACGAAACTTTCTGTCGCTGTATTCGAATACGAATCGACAGTCGCATTTTGTTTGAATTTCGATACTGATTTTCCATCCATATTAAATACTTCGGCTTCGGCTTTTAATTTTTTTAAATCGGTTCCTGTCGTGTTAATTACTTTAACCGAATTATTTACCGAATTCCATTGAATATGCATTGGCTCACAAGCTGATTTTACACCCCAATATGCTCCTGTTAAGTCATAGTAATAGTCATACGTTTGCCAAACCATACTAGGATAAGAGGATTGACTCATCCAGATCATGATCCCTGAAGCATCTTCCCACATATGATCTAACCAGCCTTCGTACATGGCTTTGTTGGTTTCGATGTTTAGTAATTGGGCTTTTGTGGTATATTCTTCGAGGTTATTTGGTTTTCCGTAACGTTCATTTATGCTATTATCATAATTATCCGGCGAAGCATTAAAGGCTTTTTCTCCAAAGAAATGTTTGTCCCACATTTCGTTTCTTGGCCACCAGTCTTTTTCAGGGATAAATTTCTTAAAACTTTCAATGTTTGGGAAAACCGCGGTGCCAATTTCGGTTCTTAAACCCCAACTTGGTCCATCTCCCGTTCCTACATAAGCCGCAGGATATTTAGTGAAATAAAACCTCGGATCTTTATTACCCCAAAGTCCGCTGCCGCTTAAGTTTCCTGTGTTGGAACAAGGCTGATAATATCTGTCATTATTATCAAAAGTTTTGATATTTTCAGCAATCCAGCCGTTTAACGGAGGTTGTGGTAATCCTTCATTATTCCCGCACCAAACTGCAATACTGGCATGATTTCTTACTCGTTTTATTTTCTCGATTACATTGCTATTAAAAACGTGAATGTCTAATGGTAAGTTTGGATTTGCATTGAGCCAGAAATCATCCCAAACCATGATCCCATATTTATCACAAGCCTGATAAAATTCATCATCTGTGGTAGAGCCTAACCAGTTACGAATAATATTGTAATTCATTTCTTTGTGCAGTTTCACTTTAAGATCGTATTCGTCTCCTCTGCAACGAAGCATATATTCGCTCATTCCCCAGTTTCCACCTTTTAGAAAAACACGTTTTCCGTTTATCGAAACATGTAAAACACCACCTTCCGTATCGTAAGTATATTTTTTGATTCCGAAAGTTATTTTTTGAGTATCCGAAACTACATCTCCAATTTTTAAAGTAAACTGACACGTATATAAATTAGGATCTCCGTAACCATTTGGCCACCATAACTTAGGATTCTGAATCGAAAGTTCCGGAAATTGTTCTTTGTTTAAATGTACGCTTGTAATTCCGTTTGCATCTAAATTTATTTTTTTAGAAAAAGTAATATTCCCTGGCATAATTACTCCTGTCAAAACTGCTTCCTGATTTTGTACCGATGAATTCTTCAACTCCACTTTCACGTCAAGATCTGCTCGTGCATTCGAAGGTAAATTGGTATGAATCCACGGATCTACAATCGTAATTTTGTTTGTATTGCTTAGAAAAACGTCATCTGTAATTCCTGAATTTAATCCCGGTACATATGGCATCCAATCCCAACCTGCGCTTGAAATATAGGTTGGACTTCCGTAATTATTTAAAGGCGTTTTTGGAATACTTACCAAAACTGCCAGAACATTTTTATCGTTGCGATGCACCAATTTTGTGATATCAAATTTACCACGTTGCATCATTCCGCTTAGTGTGGCTATTTTTTTTCCGTTAAGGTAAACATCGCCTTCGCGGTTGATTCCTTCAAAATTTAACCATATAATGTCTTTTGTGAAATTGTCAGGAACCTTAAATTCGGTACGATACCAGAAACTGCGATCGTATTTTGCTTTATCTACCTGATAAATATTATCGCCAAAATTAGGATCTTTCTCTAATCCGTTTACGACATACGAATTGAAAATCGTACCCGGAACAACGGCATTTACCCAATTTGTTCCTGAATAATTTGGGGCCAATATTTTAAGACTGTCCTGCCCTACTTCTGCTTGTGGTTTGACTTTCCAAACGATATCAGAAGAGTTTAAACTTACTTTGTTTTGAGCATAAATACTTAACGAAAAAGCATTTAAAACTAATAACCATATAAAAAAGTGAATATTATTAAACTTCATATTACTATTTGATTCGTTTACATTTTTGTAAACATTAAAAAAAAGAATGCCATTTTGGAATAAGTTTTTTCTAACAGAAAACTTTGTACTGTTATTACCTAAATCCAAAATGGCATTGCAAATCAAAACTGTGACTAACCAAAAATCACGTGACCAAAAAATAAAAAATTACATTAAAACTGTCTTCAAAAACATTAATATCCTGGATTTTGGTTTTCCGGACCAATCTCATCATTAAGCTTGATCTCTCCGATAGGAATAGGATAAAGGTTATGAAATGCGGCAATAGTACCGTTTTGTTTTGCCCATTTGTTACGGGCACCTACTAATTCTACCAATTTCCCTGTACGAATAAGATCCATTCTTCTCCAGCCTTCAAATGCTAACTCACGCATACGCTCGTCAAGAATTTGATCTCTAAACTGAGTTTGCGAAAGTCCGCTCCATTTCATGGCTTCAGGTAATGTTCCTCCAAAAGCTCTTGTACGAACCTGATTTACATATCCTTCAGCTTCTGTTGTGTTTCCTAATTCATTTAAACATTCTGCGTAATTAAGTAATACATCTGAATATCTGATATAAGCTTTATTTTTTCCTGAATTCCAAAATGATTGTTTTCCTTCTACACGAATATCTTCAAATTTTTTAATGTGCGGATCCAACTCATCACCCCCAAAACCAGCAGGAAGTGTTGGTTTAACTCCTTTGTAAGTAAAATCATAACGAATACTGGCATCTTTACGTACATCACCTGGTTCCCATATTCCGCCATCCGTTTTATCTTTATAACAATATTGAGTAGGAAGTATAAGATCATAACCTCCAAAATAAGCATATTGGTTTATGTTTGCTAAAACTCTTGAACCTGTCTGCCATTGTATCTGGTTATTATCAGGCCAGTTATTAGTATACTGCCATTCATATAATGATTCTGGAGAATTAGCGTGATCCGGACTAAAAACATCTGCGTAATTAGGCAGTAAACTATACTTCCCGGAAGTAATAACTTCTCCAAACCATTGCTTTGCTTTAGTATAATCGCGGTATCCTGAAGCTTCTGGAGCATATAAATATACTTTTCCTAAAAGTGCCTGAGCTACTCCTTTTGCAGGAAATGCAGGATTGCTTTGTGATACAGGAAGTTTTTCAATTGCTCTTTCTAAATCGGCAACGATATAAGAATAAACCAAAGGCAAAGGCTGACGTCTTAAACCAAATTCTGCTGTTTTTGCTTTATCATTAATAGGTATTTCTCCCCAATATTGTGTTAGTTCAAACATTAATGTTGCTCTTAAAAAACTAGCTTCTCCCATCAAAAGATCACGTTTTGCACTATCATCTTCAGTATTGGTACCTAATGCTCTAATAGTTTGTGCAGCTACTTCAATTACTGGCCATCTATCATTCCACAATTGACCAATTGCCTGATTCTCCTGACTTAGAAAACCATTGTACAAATCAAGTCCTGCCTGGTTTGCATCTCCCGTTACCTGCAAAGCACCTTGTTGCGCTTCGTCTGTACCAAGAGAAGTATAAAGCCCTGCACGGTCTTTTTGCATATTTCTCCAATTCGTTATCGCTCCCAAAAGAACAGGCTCTATTTTACCTAAACTGCCATATGCCTGTGCAGCAGTAAGTGAACTTTTAGGCTCTTCCTCTAAAAAATCTGAAGAACAGGAGGCTGAGAATATTGCCACGGCCATAAAGGCTATAATTTTTGCTTTCATAAAATAATTTTTTAAATTAATTTGATTAAAGAGATACATTTAATCCCATAACTACCATTCTGGAAATTGGATAAGAATCTCCTCCCTCTGGATCATAACCTTTGTATTTCGTTACAATAAATAGATTTGATCCCGTTACATAAAACCTTACATTTTTAAGAAAAACACTTTCTGCAACCTTGTCTTGTAATGTATATGATAATGTAAGTGCATTTAATCTTAGGAATGAAGCATCTTGTATTGCCTTATCTGTCTCACCCAAAGTATATCTTCCTCCTCCATAATAAGCTCTTGGTACATCTGTATTGGTATTCGTAGGAGTCCAACGATCTAAAAGATCTGTATGTGCTGCACTCATACCTCCTGAGTTCATATAGCTTTCGTAGGTACCACTTGGTCTCTTACCTCCTATTGAATAAGAAAATACCGCGTTTAATGCAAAACCTTTATAATTAAGATCTGTAGAAAAACCTCCATAATAATCAGGATTCAAATCACCAACCACATATCTGTCCTGATCGTTTATTACACCATCGCCATTACGGTCTTTAATTTTAATATCCCCAGCCTGAACAGTTCTACTTCCGTAATTTACTCCGGTAAGGTTTTCTCCTTGCTGAGCTATACCATCATATTGAAATACATAAACTGTGTTTACCGATTGGCCTAAGAAAAAGTTTCCGGTACGTTGGATCTCATTGTTGCTATAACCACCCAGGTTGTAGATCTCTGTAGCATCTCCATAAAGTTTTGTAACCTTATTTTTTGCCGATGATATGTTGGCAGAAACATTCCATTTAAAGTCCTTGTTTCTAATAATGTCACCTCTAAGTTCTAATTCTATACCTTCATTGGTTGTAGCACCAATATTATCCAGTTTATATTTATATCCTGATGAAACCGGCATATTACGCAACATTAAAAGGTCGTCATTATTGATATGAAAATAATTAGCACTTGCAGTCAGTCTGTTTTGAAAGAAACCAGTATCTAATCCAACATTAAATTGTTTTTGTTTTTCCCATCTTAAATCAAAATTATCGATATAATTATCAGACACATAAGTACCTGAATTATTACTAACCTGTGCATTATATAAGGCAAAATACCTGTAAGCATCTACATTTTGATTCCCCACCATACCATAACCTACACGAAATTTAAGTTGATCTAATTTTTCAAATCCTGAAAGGAAATTTTCTTTGGCAATATCCCAACTTCCAGCTATAGAAGGAAAGGTTCCCCACTTGTTATTAGGGCCAAATTTAGAAGAACCATCTCTTCTTACTGTACCGGTAATAGTGTATTTACCATCATAAGTATAGTTCGCTCTTGCAAAATACGATTGGTTTGAATAATCTGTAAAATTCGAGCTTAACTGCGCATTATCTTTTTGATATGCACCTGATAATGCCATATAGGTCAAATCATCACTAACAAATCCGCGAGCTCTTACATCAGTGCTATTACCTGAATTACTCATTACAGAAAATCCTCCCATAAGACTTACATCATGTTTTTCAGCAAAAACTTTACTATAACTTACGGTATTATCCCACTGATAATTGAATTGTGAATATCTATAATGATGCGCTTCACCATCCATAGAATTTCTAAGTGACTGTCCTGTGGAACTTGGTATATAATCAAAATTTGCCTGATCTGCAATGTCTACAGACAAAGTAGTTCTGATATCAAGTCCTTTTAGCGGTTTTGCACTTAAAAAATTACTACTCGTAAGTCTGTTACGTGAGCTTGTATTGATGATATCAAGACTTCTTATCGGATTATAAAGATTTTGGTCAAACACTTCACCATATCTAAGATAAGTAGCCTTAGCGTCTATAGGCAATAATGGATTTGCTCCCAATGCCACACCAAAGGCACTACCTTCCTGATAATTGCTCTTGCTTCTTGAAAAAGTAGTATTGGTACCAAACTGCAGCCATGATTTTAAATCCTGCGTAAGGTTAATTTTTCCGTTATATCTTTTAAAATCAGAGTTTTTTAGAAGTCCCTCCTGATTAACATAATTAAAACTTACAAAATAAGTTCCTTTTTCTCCTCCTCCGCTAAAACTTAAATTATGATTTGTTTGAAAACCGGAACGTGTTACCTGATCTAGCCAGTTGTAACTTTTGCCCGCTCTGTAAGAGTCTAATTCATAAGGCGCAAATACAGTCGAACCGTTTGACTTAATTTGATTAACATAAGCAGCACGATCAGCTCCCGGATTCTCATCCATATAACGATTTGCATAAGCATCAACCCTAAGGTCAAATAATTGCTGGCCATTCATCAACGGGATCGTTCTTGCAAATTCAGAAACTCCAGTCCATGTATCATATTGTATTTTTGCTTCTCCAGATCTTGAACCTTTTTTTGTTGTAATTACGATTACTCCATTTGCTGCTCTTGAACCATATAGTGCAGTAGCCGAAGCATCTTTAAGCACTTCCATACTGGCAACATCATCAGGGTTAATGTTTTCAAAATTGCTGTCGGTAATCAAACCATCTATTACAAATATTGGGTTACCGCCAAAGTTCAGCGAATTATTTCCCCTAATTCTTATTGTACCTGACTGACCAGGTACAGCACTTTGTTGTACATATACACCTGAGGCACGCCCTTGTAGTGCCTGCACTACGTTTGGCGTAGGAACCTCTCTAAGTTTATCACCAGAAACACTGCTTACAGCACCTGTCAGATCTCCTTTTTTCATTACAGCTCCAACTATTACAACTTCATTTAATTCCTGTGAGCTTGGTTTTAAAGAAGCATTTACAACCGCATTATTGGCCGAAACACTTTGAGTATTAAATCCTATGAAACTAAATTCTAAAGTAGATCCAGTTTTAACATTGGCTAATTTGTAACTTCCGTCAATGTCAGTTACAGTTGAGTTCTGTGTACCCTTTACTACAACTGTAGCGCCAGGCAAGGGTAAATTTTCATTATCTGTAACTTTACCGGTGATGGTTTGGGAATAAAGTGTACCGGCGGACATCATAACTACTAAGAAGCATAAGTATCTTATTGCAATTCTCATAATGATTTGGTTTTTAGTTAATAAAATATTGAGTTGGTTTTTTTGAATTATTGAGCATTTAAAATACGAGAAAACGAATTGACTTATACTATACTATACTACAACAATACAAACATACAAATATTTTCATAACAACCAAATTTATGTTTTAAGAATTTGTTATTTTTTTCGGCCTTTTATTTCGGCTTTACTATAAATAAGATCATTTAAAAAGGAAAAAGAAAAAAAAGAAAGCAATAAAATAAAGAAATCTCACACAAAAACCGATCAATTCATACTTTTAAACAAAGAAAATAACCACTTTACAACGATTTCGGCTACAATAATTTTGTTAATCAATAATGGCATTAAAGGTGAAATTCCTAAAAAATTATTACTAAAAACATTATAAAAAAATCTCAGTTAGAAGCGCAAAATTGTAAAATGAATACCTAATTTCTTTGTGTAAAAACGACACATTGATGGGGATTTTTGCATTAAAAACATCTTTTTACACCGATATATTCGCAATTTTTGTTGTAGAACTTTACATATTAGGGCGTGCCACCATCCCGATAAGAGGGCAAAATTACTTTGCGCGTATACGCCCTCTTATCGGGATGCTGTCGGGCTATCCACGCTACTTCGGTAGCTCGCTCCTATCCCTCACGCTTGCGCAGTTTTCAGTTTACAGTCGCAGTTTACAGTCGCAGTTTACAGTCGCAGTTTGAAGTGTCAGTTTACCGTTTTAGTTTTCAAAGCAATCTTGTCATCCCGAGGAACGAGGGATCTCCATAAGCAGCTCTACAAAGATTGGCGATTTTGCAGGAGGAGATTCTTACGGAGATCCCTCGTTCCTCGGGATGACAAAAATGAGAAATAGTTCTTATGAAAACTAGTTCCCTAGCCCCGATAGAAGTGGAAATCCTTTTGTGGCGGTGTTCGCCACAAAAGATTGGAACGGATAGCGGGATTAGCTTCTGAAAAAAAGATTTAGTTTTATAATAGAAATTAGCAGGACATTACTGTCGATTATAAATGAGGAATTTCTGTGGTTAGACGCACTGCTGTGCGTCTCTACAATAAACCATCGTTTATAGGTTTATCGTTATTAGTAGACCCTACAGGTTTTTAAAACCTGTCAGGTCTGTATTGAACACAAAAAAAGGGCGCACAACCGTGCGTCCCTATATTAAAAACTTTGAACCTTTGTTCATTTTAAGCCTTTACCTCTCTCTTAAAACCTTAGTCCCTTAGTTTCTTAGTACCTCAGAACCTTCCTCCTAAGCTATCCCCCATTTCGAGAATAAAACGAAAATACTCACCATACCCATCAAAAGTAAAGCGAAATACCAATAACGGTTTTTCCAAGGCGATAATTCGACAGATTCAATTTTGATTTCGGTGTACTTATATTTTGGATAAAACTTAGCAACCACCAGCATACATATTGTGGTAAACACAAATAATAACGCCAGCATATGCAAATAATGCAGTTTGATATCAAGGATATAATTGAAGATAATATAACTAAAAATAAAGAATATCATTCCGATTTTGGCGGCTTGTGGCGGAACTTTTTTAGAAACAAAACCAACTAAGATAATCGTGAAAATAGGTACGCAAAACATTCCGCCCAATTGTTGCAAATAGGTATAAAAACCTGCTTTACTAAACATGATAAACGGAGCCGAAAACATGGCTAAAGCCGAAACAATAATCTCGAATTTACGTCCGGTGTAAACCAAATGTTTTTCTGTAATTTCTTTGTTTCTTTTTTCTAACCACGGTTTATAAAGGTTGAGCACAAAAAGTGTACTGCTGCTGTTTAAACCGGCATTAAAAGTACTTATCGCTGCGCCCAGAACGACTGCAGCCGTAAGACCAATCATAATACCCGGCAAAGTATCTTTTACCACCAAAGGAAAAACCTCAGCGGTGTTTTCGAGATTACTATACAAATGAACCCCAACCAATCCAGGAATATTAATAATAAACGGACACAAAAGCTTTCCTAAACAAGCTAATCCCATCCCTTTCTGACTGTGCGATAAACTCTTTGCCGAAAGTGCCTGCTGAACAATAAATTGCTCCATTCCCCAATAATACAAATTCATTATAAACATACCGGTAAAAATGGTACTCAGCGGAATTTCATCTTTTGGACCACCAATAGCATTGAGATGTTCTGTATGTTGAGACAGCAAAATATGAAATCCTTTGAACCAATCGCCATTACCCAGAAATTTGAATCCGAAGTATGGGAAAGCAATCCCAATTGTCAATAATCCGATACTTAAAATGGTATCACTTATTGATATCGCCCGTAAACCTCCCAAAACCGAATACGCGCAGCCTGTCAGCCCTATCACCCAAACCATAATCCAGATGTTTTGCCAATAGGATAATTGCAAAGGCTCTATAAAATTGAACATTCCGGTAAGTGCAACCGCGCCACCATATAAAACGGCTGGTAATAAATTCACGACATAACTGCACAGAAATACAATCGACACCAGTCTTTTGGTCGAATTATCATAGCGTTTTCCCAGATAATCCGGAATTGTCATGGCACCGGTACGAAAATAAATAGGCAAAAAGAACTCCGCTACAAGCAACATGGCCAGCACAGAACTTACGCCCCACGCCATAACGCTCATATTGTTGGTGTATATGGACTCGTTTTCGCCTATAAATTGATTCGCACTTATATTACTTAGTAATAAGGCTCCTCCTACTATAAAAAAATTGTTATTATGATCTGCAAAAAAAAGTCCGTTTGTAGTTTGGACCTTTTTTTTTCGTGTTTTTAAAGCTGAAAATAAGGCGATAAAACCCGTAATGAGCAAAAAACTAACAATCGACAATACACTCATACACTACAGCGAATTTCTATCAACTAAAATTGTTGGAACAATCTCCTGAATCTTTTTACGATTCAAAACAAAATTAGCTGCTTTTTTTCCCATTTCAGAGAAATCTGTAGAGAATGTGGTTACTCCGTCAAAAATAATTTCTTTTACGATATCATCATTATGCGAGATAAAACCAATGTCTGAACCTATTTTAAGCCCTTTGATTTTGGAGTCTTTCAGCATTTCCCACAATTCAAGATTGTGAATCGTGAAATACACTTTTCCTTTTTCAAGAGAACCGGATACATACTCTTCTTTTATAACTCCTTTGATATCATAATCCTTCATGAATCTTTTAAATGAATTTAAGATTTCATCGGGTTCTGCAGATGAGGGTTTAAAGAAGAAAATGATCTCGTCGTATTTTTTAATTTTATCTTTAAGCTGCACAAAAGCATTGTAAGACGAATCTCCAAACTCTTGTGCAACATAATTATAATCTTCATTTGTTTCTATAAAACGGTCTACCAGTAACACTCTATTGGTAGGCAATTGTTTTAAAACAGCCGGTGTTTTTTTACTCGGAATTGGAGCAATAACAAACATGCCGTATTTTCCCTTTATATTCTGAACAATACTTTCGAACGTATCAAAATTATTGTGGTGAAAAAAGATATCCAGCTGAATGTTCTTTCCAAGACCTTTTCTGAAATTCTCATAAAACGTTTCCTGAAAAATATCAAATGCAAATATTAGCAAAGCCACTTTTAGCTCTTGTTTTACATCATTGGTCGCAACAAAATAACCCAGTCGGTTTTTTGACTCGATAATTCCTCTGTGTACAAGTTCTTTATAGGCTTTGGCAATGGTTTCTCTCGCAAAACCCAATTCACTTATAAATGTATTTACAGATGGCAGTAAATCGCCTTTTGTAACCACTTTTTCATCAATGGCATTAATTATACCCTGAACCAATTGCTCATGTTTAGATAAGGAATTGATGGATTCCAGATTTTTTATCTGTTGGATAATTTGCTTCATAAAACGTTTTAATAGGTATTTATTTAGAAATCAATTACAAATATATACTAATGTTTGAGATTTTAAGCCTTTGTAATTTTTAAAACAACACTCGTATTAGTAGAATTCACATTCGGGTTAATTCCTACCTGCATTAAAAAATCACCTGAATATGTTGCTGTTTCTACCACTGGCTTTTTATCCGGATATACGTTGATTTCTTCTACTTTATAGTTTTGTCCGGCTTGTAGACCTTTTAATCTTATTGGTAAATGTGTTCCTGCTTCGTAACGGGAATTAACAGAATAAGTAAAAACTACCGCTTCATTTCCGTTTTTGTTGACAAACATTACCGATGCCGCATCATTACCCCAAGGATTTTGCAAACGGTATTGGTCTCCCTGCCAGATCGTGTTGCTCAATGCATTATAGTTTTTAATTGCCTGCTGAGCAAAAGTTAAATCTTTCTCATTCAGATCTTTTACTACAATATCAAAACCTAATCTTCCCATCATGGCAACATCTGTACGGTATTTTAAAGGTTGTTTTCCCCAATCTGTAACGTGCGCAGCGATTGTTAATGCAGGATAGAAATAAGAGTAT